>OBKM01000008.1_pt1 | contig 70097 bp, 69 predicted proteins | sample 1519691 | NCBI WGS metagenome assembly OBKM01 (sample SAMEA37050418, study PRJEB22526) | metagenome | biome: saline pan; feature: lake; material: water | place: Egypt | collected 2015 | depth 0.5 m
TCGCGTTCGGTCCCGAGACGGCCGTAACCGCCTGTGAGCGGCCGTCCAAGGGCCGGATGGCCGAGACGTACGTGCTCGGGCTCTCCGGGCCCACGGCGCCGGAGCGCGCCGTCTGCAAGATCGGCGGTCCGAGCGTCCGGACCGGCGACGTGATCGAGCCGCTGGTCGTCGAGCTGGTCGCCGAAGCGACGAGTCTCCCGGTGCCGGCGGTGCTCGCGACCGGAACCGCCGACGGCCAGCGGTGGGCGATATACGAGTTCTGCTCCGGCCAGTCCCCGGCATACCGGGGATCTTCTCTGGCGGTCCGGGAGCGGATCGTCCGCCGGATCGGCGCTGTCCTGGGACGGCTCCACGCGATCGATCGGTTCGATCGCGTCGGCGGACTCGCACGGACGAACGACCGACTCGTCGTCCGGCCGCCGTTCGAGCCCTGGGTTCCACACCGGATCCGCCGGCTGCTCCCGGCGAGAACGACCGGCGAGCCGGTGGTGTGTCACGGCGATCTGTTCCCGGAGAATCTCCTCGTCGAGGACGGCCGGATCACGGCCGTCTTGGACTGGGGGAACGCACACGTCTCGACGCCGGGGTACGCACTCGCCCGAGCTGAGATGCGATTCGTCGACTGGTTTCTGTTTCCGGCGGCCGAGCGCGATCGACTCCGGGCGGCGTTACGAGCCGGATACCGCCAGCACCACCCGCTACCCCCGGCCTACGAGACAGTTGCCGGGCTCTGGAAGGCCGCCTGGATGGGACAGTCCGTCGGGCGGCTGGCACGACACACCCGGACGTCTCGAGGCCGCCGGCAGCTCCGGCGACACCTCTCGAGTCTCCGCTCTCGATAACTGAGCCCAGTGGGACACTCGACGCGAGGCGAACGCCCCGCGTCTCAACGGGACGGAACTGTTAGGTGAGTCCCGTCAGTTGAGATACCCGAGATCTTCGAGACGGTCCTTGATGGCAGCTGGTACGTCTTCGTCTGTGGGTTCTGACCCGTCGTCCTCGATCGGGCGGAGGCGCTCGCGGAGCCGATCCGCGAGCCGGTCGCGGACCTCCGAGGCGGCCGCGCTCACGTCCTCGTGCTCGCCGGGATCGCTCCGAAGATCGTACAGCCGCTCGGAGCCGTCTGTTCCCTGGATGAGCTTCCAGTCGTCGGTCCGGATCGCCTGCAGGCCGCGGTCGTAGGCGAGCACCGACTCGGGGAGTTCGCCGTACTCTGTCCGGAGCCGATCGATCGACGGCATCGGCGCCCGGTACTCCGCCGCGACGGCCGCTCGGTCGGGACGCCCGCGGAGATCGACCGCCGGATCGCTCCTGAGCCCGGCCGCGGTGAGCAGTGTCCCGTAGAGATCCTTGAGCTCGACGAGGCCCGTCCTGCGCCCGGGCTCGATCTCCGGGCCGTAGACGACGAGTGGCACGTGCAACAGGGTATCGTACAGGCAGTACTGGTGGTCCATCAGCCCGTGTTCGCCGAGGTTCTCCCCGTGATCGCTCGTCACCACGACGATCGTCTCCTCGAGGAGATCGCGCTCGTCGAGCGCCTCGAACAGCTGTCCGAGCCGCGCGTCGAGGTACCTGAGTTCGGCGTCGTACAGGATCTCGAGCTGTTCGAACTCCGCGTCGTCCATCTCGACCTCGCCGGTGACGTAGGCCCACGGATCCTGGTTGACCGCCCCCGGGTCGGGGGGTGTCTGCCCGTCCGGGGTGACCTCGCTGATGTACTCCGCGGGAGGTTCGTACGCGAGGTGTGGCTCGCGGTAGTTGAGAAACATGAAAAACGGCTCGTCGCCGTCGAGCCATCGCTTCGCCCGTCGGGTGGTGAGCCAGGCGCCGCTGTCGTGACGGTCCCAGACCGTCGCCAGAAACACCGCGTTGAGCAGCGTCTTTGGAGCACTCCGAGAGAGCAGCTTCGGCGCGAACGCCTGGAGCTGGCCGAGCAATCCCGCCTGCTCCTTGCCGACCTCGGCGAACCCCTCGCCACCGCTGAACAGCTCCCAGCCGACCTCGAACTCGTCGAAGCCGGTGTCGAACCCGAAACTCGGGCTGATCCAGAAGTTGTTCGAGTACGCGAGCGTCCGGTAGCCAGCCGCCTGGAACCGGGTGGCGAGTGGCGGTCGTTCGGGCGTGAACTGGCGTGCGTCGGCGTGGACCCCGTGGTCGCCGGTGTAGGCCCCGGTAAACAACGAGGCGTGTGAGGGCAACGACCACGGCGCGGTCGTGTACGCCTGCTCGTAGGTCGCCCCCTCGTCGGCGAGCCGGTTGACGTTCGGCATGAGCTGCTCGTCGTAGACCCGAGCGGCCCGGGCGGTATCGAGCACGACGAGGAGCACGTTCGGGGCGTCCATGCGGGTAGATCAGCGAGGAGTCAGATGAGGGTTCTGATTCGGTCTCCGCGACGCCGACGCAGGTTCGGAGCAGAGAGACCGTGGCTCGCTACCCCGGTGGTCTCTCCCCCACTGGGTGGCGAGCCAGCTCGCGACGACGACCGACACCGACGGCAACCACCACAGAGCGACCCGCGACCGACTCGGCGGCGCCAGCACAGCGCCGAGGGGGTCTCAGTCTCCGCGTACGATTCGCCCGGAGTCGGTCTCGCCCTGGTCGGATGCGGTGGTCGGGGTGGACCGGAGATGCTGGAGCGACGCGGCCAGAAAGCACAGGAACCCGATCAGTGGGACCGACACGTACGTCATGACTCCCCGAGCGACCCCGACGATCGCGTCGGCGATCGCTGCTGGCACCGGCGCCGTGGTAACGAGAAGCTCGACGTGTTGTGGATAGACCGGGACGCTGACGAGGATCAGCCCGGCGACGAGCAGCTGGCGTGCCCGCCGGTCCTCGAGCAGGTACAACAGCGCGACCAGCGGGAAAAACAGGTAGGTCACGTAGTTCAGCGTCGACGGAACGACGCTGATCAGCAGCGCGGCCATCGTCGCGAAGAAGGCAACGAGCCGATCGGTCTCGGAGTCGGCCTCACGGTAGCAGAGATACACCACCGGCGCGAGCAGTATCGCCGAGAGCACGAAGAGGGTGTTTCCAGGGAGAGCGGCGATCTGCGACAGCGGCCGCCTGACGGTGAACCACTTGTACGTCGGATCGAGCCCGCCCTCGAAGGCCGGCGCCCGGCTGCGCTCTCCGAGGATGAACTCGAAAAACCGGACGTGGGCGTCGACGCCGAAGGCGAGGACGCTCGCCGCGAGCCCGCCGAGCCCGACCGTGATGGCGGCCGCGATCGCGCGGTAGGCCCGGCGGTAGAGCAGCCAGATCCCCAGAAACGCCGGGAAGAGCTTGAACAGCGCGGCGAGTCCCCACAGCGCGCCCCCGCGGAGCTGCTCGTCGCGCTCGATCGCCAGGAAGCCGCCGGCGATCACCAACAGCACGATCGGATCGATGTTCCCCCGATAGATACCCAAGATCGCGTGGCCCGAGAACAGGCAGAAGCCGAGAACGAGCCAGCGATCGATCCGTTCGAGCGCGACGCCTCGCGAATCGAGGTACTGGAGGTTGAGTCGACCGATCAGATAGAACACGGCGGTCAACAGCCCGACGTTGAGCAGATAGCCGACCTCCCATGAGGGAAGTGCGCCGAACGGGAGGAACACGAACACCGTGATCGGCGCGTACACGTACTCCTTGTCGGTGAGGAAACTCCCCTCTTTGATCGCCGGGCCGACGAACGGCTCCCCATCGAGGACCGCCTGCCCGGCGAAATAATACGCCTGAAAGTCGAGTTCGGCCGGACTCGCGAACTCGCTCAGACTAATCGCGATGCCGACGAGCCCGGTGAGGATGCCAAACGCGAGCGCGAGCCGCTCGCGGCGCCGGTCCGACTCGGTCAGCGTCCGCCAGCCCCGTCTCAGACGACCCATCGATAGCCAGTGTGGCGAGTGCGTGTATCAGGATTTCGAAACCGATCGTTCCCCCTGGTGCCCTCCCGCCGGGCAGATCCCGAGCACGGGCAAACCACAACCGCTTAACCGATCGACTCACAACTCGCGAGGGATGCTGTTCGACCCGGACCTCGTCGAGGCGGTCGTCGAGGCGACACCCACCCCGGTCGCGGTCGCCTTGCTCGTGCTCTCGTTTGCCGGGAGCGCCTTCGTCATCGGTCCGGTCGCTGCCGCGGCGTATCTGTTCGGCGATCGTCGCAGGACCGCTACCTGGATCGGGATCGTCGCAGGTATCTACGCCGTGATGGCGATAACGAAGCCGCTGTTTGGCATCGCCCGTCCGGCGGTCGCGTCGCCGGTCACGGCGGAGACGCTTCCGACCGTCCTCGAGCCGCTGGCGGCGAGTGCCAACCCGGTGACCGACGACGCCTTCCCGAGCGGTCACATGATCGCTGCGACGGCCTTCTGGGGGCTGGCAGCGATCGACCTCGAGATCGGCACCCGCGGATACCGGATCGCCGTTGCGACAGGGCTGATCGCGATCGTGGCGGTCTCGCGGCTCGCGCTTGGCGTCCACTACCCGGTGGACCTTCTCGCCGGCGTGGCCGTCGGTGTCGCCTATCTCGCGGTCGCGCTGTGGGTGCGTCGGGCCGTCGACTGGGATGTCCCGACGATGATCGTGGCCGGACTCGGGGTGGCTGGGCTGGCGATGCTCGGCCCGTGGGCCGACCGAGTCGTCGATCTCGTCGGCGTCGCGGCTGGCGGCCTGCTCGCTTGGACGTGGCTGGCGAGCGTCGGCGCAGTTCCCCAGCCGGCACCGTGGTGGACCCGTCGCCGGGCGATCGTCGCCGGAGGCATCCTCACGGCGGTGATCGCCGCCGGACTGGCTGTGCCGGAGGCCATCGACGGCAGCCGGTGGAAGCTCCCCGTGTTCTGTCTCGTCGGTGCCGTGCTCGTCGCGGGTCCGGCGCTGTTCCGGCGGATCCACGGTCGTCCCGTTCGCACAGAAGGACAGAAACAATAGCACGCGACCGGTACTGCCTCATGCGTGACTGACGTAACGGACCGGCTCGCGGGACTCGCCCCCTCCGAGCAGACGTTCCCGGGCTATCTGTTCTGGCTCTCCCGGCCGCGATTCTGGCTGTACCTCGCCGGCCCGGTCGTCGTCGGCGTCGTATATGCCGCGAGCGCGCCCGCGGAGTTCTTCCAGCCGATCACGATCGCGCTGTTTGCGTACTTCCTGTTGCCGGCGAACGTCTACCTGTACGGCGTGAACGACATCTTCGACGCCGACATCGACCAGCTCAACCCGAAGAAAGCAGACGAGGGCCGGGAAGTCCGGTACACGGGCGGTACCGGCGTCCAGATCGCCGTCCTCGTGTCGGCGCTGCTCGGGCTCGCCTTCGCGCCGCTGGTCCCGCCGGAGGGGGTGCTCGGGATCGTCGCCTTCCTGCTGCTCGGAGCCGCGTACAGCGCCCCGCCGCTTCGGTTCAAGACGACGCCGCTTCTGGATTCGGTCTCGAATGGTCTGTACGTCACCCCCGGCGTCGTGGGGTACGCGGCCGTCGCCGGCGAGTTTCCGCCGGCGCTCGCGGTCGCCGGTGGGTGGGTCTGGGCGATGGGTATGCACACGTTCTCCGCGATCCCCGATATCGCGCCCGACCGAGCCGCCGGGATCCGAACGACCGCGACGGTCCTCGGAGAACGTCGAACGCTCGCGTACTGTGCGGGCGTCTGGCTGGCTGCGGCGGTGCTGATGGGACTCGTTCACCCCTATCTGGGTGCGGTGCTCGGAGTGTATCCGATTTTCGTCGCCGCGATCGTCGCCGCTGATATCGACATCGCGCGGGCCTATTGGTGGTTCCCAGTATTAAATACGCTTGTCGGCACCGCCGTTACGCTCGGCGGAATCTGGGTGATACAGTATGGTTGATCGCGTTCGGCCGGCCGTCCGAACGAGCGTCGCGTCTCACGGCTATGAATAACAACAGATGACAGACGACGATCCGACGTTTTCGAGACCAGTCCCGAGTCGTGACGAACTCGCCCGTGCGGCGACCGACCGTCGCGCCGCCGAGACACTGCTGGATCGACTCGTCGCGAACAACCGGTTTACGATCGCCGTCGTCTTTCCGATCACCGGGGCGGTGCTGTTGCTCGCGAGCGCGGAGGGGCTGTTGCCAGATCCGATCGCCTTCCATCCGCTGTTGATCCTGACCGGCGTTCTCGTGATGCGGCTGCCGCTTATCTCCGGTATCGTGCCGCTGATCGACCGCCGTGGGGCCGTCGCCATCGGGCTCCTGATCGCGTACACGTACGCGATCGAGCTCGTCGGCGCGAGTACCGGGATTCCGTACGGCGAGTTTAGCTACGAGGTCGCGCTCGGACCGATGCTGTTCGGGCTGATTCCGATCGCGTTACCGGTCTTTTTTATTCCGCTGGTTCTCAATAGCTACCTCCTGTCGGTGCTGTTGCTCGGAGAGCGCGCCGAATCGATCGTCGTCCGGATCCCGGTCGTCGCCGCCGCCGTCGTGACCGTCGACCTCGTGCTCGACCCGGCCGCGGTGGCGCTTGGGTTTTGGGAGTTTGGCACCGAGCAGTTCTACGGCGTGCCGTACAGTAACTACGCCGGCTGGGTACTCAGCGCGATCGTCGCGACCGTGCTTATCGACCTCGCCTTCGACCGGACGGCGCTGCTCGAGCGTGTCGAGGAGTGCTCGTATATCCTCGATGATATGGTGAGTTTCGTCCTCCTGTGGGGCGCGGTGAACGCCTTCTACGGCGCGTGGATCCCGGTCGCGATCGCCGGACTGTTTGCCGTCGGGCTGATCCGGTTAGACCGCTTTGACTTCGTGGGGCTCGTGCCACGCCCCGTCTGAGTCGGTCGGACCGAAACCGTGTCGTACTTGCACCGGCGGCGGTGACCGAAACCGGATGGCGTGGTCGCGCAAACGAGTCGTGCTCGGGGCCGTTACGGCGGCGTTTTTCGCCACGATGGCTGCCCGGCTCGCTATCAGTCCGGTCGTTCCCGCGATCTCGACGGAGTTTAGCGTCTCGAACGGACAGGTCGGGCTAGCGCTGTCGGGAATGTGGCTGGCCTACGCGCTGGCGCAGTTTCCGAGCGGACTGCTCGGCGATCGGTTCGGCGAGCGACCGATCATCCTGATCGCCGTCGCCGGGACGGCCGCGGGAAGCCTGCTGCTTGCGATCTCGCCGCTGTTTGTCGTTTTCCTGCTCTGGACGGTGCTGCTGGGTGGCGCAGCCGGGCTCCACTACAGCGTGGCGACGACGCTGCTCTCGCGGAACTTCGAGAACACCGGCACGGCAATCGGCATCCACAGTGCCGGCGCGCCGGTCGCGGGCGTGCTCGTGCCGGTCGTCGCGGCCACGGTCGGCGCGGCGTTTGGCTGGCGCGCTGCCGTCGCCCTCGGGGCGATCGCGGCACTCCCGACGGTACTGCTCGTCGTCAGCGTCCTCCCTCGCGAGCCACCGATGCGTCCCGAACAGCCGATCAGCGAGCGCGTCCACCCGTCGACGCTCGCCGAACTGCTCTCGCGGCCGCCGATCGCCGGCACGCTTCTCGTGGCTGTCGTCGGGGCCTTCGTCTGGCAGGGCACAGCGTCGTTTCTCCCGACCTTTCTCATCGAGCATCGCGGTTACCCGGCGCCGCTCGCGGGCGCGGTGTTTTCTGGATACTTCCTCGTGCAGGGCGTGGGCCAGCCCGCGATGGGCTGGCTCTCTGACCGGATCGGTCGCGACGCGGCGATGAGCGTCTGCATGGCTGCCGGCGTCGTCGGGTACGCGCTGTTCGTGGTCGGTCCAGGCTTTGGGAGTGTCGTCGTCGCGACCCTCCTGATCGGTGTCGCGATGAGCTGGGGGGCGACGCTGCTCCCGAAGTTCCTCGATCACATGAGCCCCGACGAGGAGGGACTCGGATTCGGTCTCGTCCGCACGAGCTACATGGTCTTTGGCGCCTCGGGGTCGGTCGGGGTTGGCCTTCTCGCCGACTATATCGGATGGGCCGCAACCTTTCTCGTGCTGTCGGGCGTGCTCGGCACTGTCCTGCTCGGGCTCGCCGCGGCTGCACTCCGGCGAACACGCCACGGGACGACGACCAACCCGCGGCTGTGACCCGGCGAGGGAGACTGCCAGCTCTCGTTCGACGCGTTCGAGACGCGCGCGCCCGGCCCACCACGCGTGACTCGCGGGTCGATCTCGTGTCGGTCGACGCTCGCGTCAGTCGACGTGGCGCTCAGGACACGTACAGGGTCGGGCCCGGTTACTTCGGCTGTGGAATCCCGTGTTCCGGCCCGTCGGTGACGCCGCCGTCGGCGGGGACGGCACTGACTCGGCGAAAGACCGTCACCGGATCGCGGAACCGCCGCCAGTTCCACCACGTCCGGGCGACCAGCCAGAGCTTGCGGGTGCGGGACAGCTCCGGTCGCGTCGAGAGCACGTCGAAATCCTGTGCCCGGATCAACCGGTGGTGTTCGGCGTACAGTACGGCCGCCAGAAGCACCGCGAATTGTCCGCCCTCGGGTAGGTACTCGATCCCAGCAACGCCTTTCCGGTACCGCTGCTCGGCGCGGTTGAGCTCGAACTGCACGGCGCGGCGGAGCCCCTCGGAACACTGCTCGCGACGGAGCTGCTCGACGGTCACGTCGTACCGCCTGAGCGTCTCCATGGGCAGGTACACGCGGTCGAGCTCGCGGATGTCCTCGCGGACGTCTCTGATGAAGTTCGTCAGCTGAAAGGCGTTGCCGAGTGCCATCGCGTGGGGTCGCGCCCGCTCGGGGTGGTCGGTCCCCATCACCGCGAGCATCATGTTCCCGACGGCAGCTGCCGATCCTCGCATGTAACCTGCGAGCTCCTCGTAGGTCTCGTACCGGTCGGTGTCGATGTCTGCGGCCATCGCGTCGATGAAGGCGTCGACTTCTGCCTTCGGGATGCCAGTCTCCTCGCGGATTTCGGCGAAAGCCTCGAGCACCGGCTCGTCGGTCGGTGCCTCGCCGAGCGCAGCCGCACGGATCTCCTCGAGCTGTGCCCGCTGTTCGTCGGGAGAACGCTGCACGTCGCCGTCAACCACCTCGTCGGCGATCCGGAAAAAGCCATAGAGGACGTACGTTTGCTCCCGGATGTCCTCGGGCAGCAACCGGGTGGCATAGTAAAACGTCTGGCCGGTCTCCCGGTGGATTGCCTTCCCGCGGGTGCGCTGAGACTCGTTCACGGCCGGCTGTTTGATCCTCGCGACATTAAAGATACCTCACTCCGGTCGCTACTCGCCGGCGTAGCCGAGCGCGGCGTCGATCCGTCCGAGCTCCGGCCCCGTCGTGCGTTCGCCGACCACGTAGCCCGTGTCGTTTGCGATCAGGCCCGACCCGACCAGCGGTCCGCCGTAATTGATTGTCCCGATATCGGCCGGGACTCCGAGTAGTGCCTCGAGCGTATCAAGTGTCTCGTCGCTCGTCTTCGGGTGACAGAGCACCCCTCGGTTGGTGGCGACGGCCGCCGTTCCGACCGTCGTCACGCCGGCGATATCGCCGCGCTGGACCGGAACGTCGAGAGCCGTCTCCACTGCCTCGACGGCCTCGTTCGACAGCTCCGGATGGACGTACGCTCCGGTGTCGTTGGCGAGCACGACGTTGCCGGCGGCGTTGATGCGGCCGGGGAGCTCGGTTACGGGGTCCTCCACCGCCTCTGTGATCTGGTCGCGTTCGCGCTCGCGGATCCGGCTGCTGACGAGCAGGCCGTTCGTGTTGCCCGTCGCGAGTGCCCCGACCGTCCCGGCCCCGCCGATGGTCGTCGCTACCGTATCGACCGCGAGTTCGGTCTCGAGACCGTCGACGCGGTCAGTTTCGAGGTCCGGCCGCACGAGCAGACAGTCGTCGGTCGCTCGCGCGAACACGCCGACGTACGGGGACCCGGAGAAGGCGGCGCGGAGCACCGTCAGTCGGCCAGCTCCGCCTCGACGACGCTCTCGTCGTCCTCGTCGAAGCGAGCCGCCCGGACGCGGAGGCTGCTCGGCGGACTCGACCGACCGTCAGCCCAGACGGCCTCGTTGATCGACGCGTCGATGCGAACGGCCGCTTCCGGCACGGAAAACTGCGTCGCGAGGTGCTCTCGGAGGACCGACATCGCGGCGTCGGCGCGTTTGTCTTTCGGCGCGGCGCGAGCCTCGCGGAGCGGGACCGTGACGACGCGCTCCTCGAATCCGTCGGCGCTCATTCGTCGGTGTCACTCTGGCGCCAGCTGCGGCGCTTGGGGTTTCGCATCACGTCGCGGTCGGTCTTGACGATGACCCAGGCCGGCACCCGGCTGTTCTGGTTCTCGAGCTTTCCCAGACGCTTCTTTTTGGCCTTCGTTTTCTTTCCCATAAACCTACGTTCTCGGCCGCGCGTAAATGTGTGTTCTTTTCTGTCCTTTCGGGGCGGACGGCCGGCCCCGAACCGTCGTGGCCCGTAACTACGAGGGAAGCTCGACGGCCGTGACGGTGCTGTACTCGGGGCCGTCCGGGGTGAGCTGACTCTCGGTCAGCTCGACCTGTTCGATCCGGACCGTCCCGGCGTCTGGATCGCGCGACTGGACGACATCTTGGACGAGCGCCTTCCCGCCGGCGTGGTCCATCCGAGCCAGGGTCGCGTGTGGCGTGAACGCGTGCTCGTCGGCATCGAAGCCGAGTCGCGTGATTCGCCTCCCGACGGCTTCCTGTAGCGCTCGGAGCTCGGCGTCACCGTCCCCCTCCCGGATACCGAGCCAGACGACCTGAATGTATCCCAGATGTGGAAACACACCGAGCCCGCCGGCCGTCGCCTGGAACGGACCGACACCGGCGGACTCGACGGCCTCACAGAGCGCGTTTTCGATCGCTGGCACGCGGTCCGAGTCGGTCTCCCCGAGAAACGCGAGCGTGACGTGGGCCTGCTCGGGGTCGGTGAAACGCAGTCCCGATGCCTCCTCGAACAGCGACTGGATCCGCTCGATCTCGGCGGCCAGGTCGCTGAGGTCGACGCTGACGAACAGCCGCATGCCCGTCCTTCGGGACACAGCTCTTAATGCTCGCGGCCGCGAACTACTGTTATGACCAACGATCCCACAGACCACGAGTTCTCCGAGGGACAAGGGTTCGACGATCCCTACGATCCGTTCGACATCGACCCGGAGCTCGATCCCGAGAGCGACGCCGTCGACCCGGTCGACTCCCACGTTCTCGCGGACCGACTCGACGAGGCGAACATCGCCGGCGACGAGGTCGACGCGGGAGCGCTATTGGAGGTGGGACTCGAGTACGTCCGCATCAACCGACACGAGCAGGCCACCGACGCCTTCAAGCGGGCCGCCCGGTACGCCGACGACGACCGCGTCACACAGGAGGCCTGGGTCAACAAGGGCGTCGCACACGCCGAGCTCGAGGAGTACGACGCCGCGATCGGTGCCTACCGCGAGGCGATCGATATCGACGCGGAGTCAGAGCACGCCGCGACCGCGGAGACGAACCTGGCGTATGCTCTCTGGGAGTTTGGCCGCACCGAGGAGGCGCTCGAACACGCAGAGCGAGCCGTCGAGATCGACCCCCGGTTCGGCCAGGCGTGGTACAACCGCGGGTTTTTCCTCAACGAACGGGGGCTGGCCGAGGATGCACTCACCGCGTTTGACAACGCCGTTCGGCTCGGGTACCGAAGCGCGGATCTGCTCGAAGAGAAGGCGATCGCACTCGAACGGATCGGCGAAGACGAACGCGCAGAGGAGGTCGCCGAGGAGGCCGAACAGCTCCGTACGAGCAACGAACAGGAACTGATCGACGAGGAGCTCCAGGAGTGAGATGCCCGCACTGTTGCTCACGGAGCGAGAGACACCGAAAGGACGGCTCGTCTCGGTCTGTGACGCGGATGTCCTCGGGGAACGGTTCGAACACGGCGATGTCTCCCTGACCGTCGATCCCGAGTTTTACGACGGCGAACGGGCCGACGAACAGCGCGTCGTCGAGAGTCTCACGCGGTGTACGACCGCCAACCTCGTCGGCACGCGGGCTGTCGGACTGGCGATCGAACACGGGCTCGTCGAGGAGGAAAACGTCCTCGAGTTCGACGGGACCCGGCACGCACAGCTCGTCTGGCTCTAGGTTCGGGGAGAGCGGAGGGTAGTCCGATCGAAATAGTGTTGTCCCCTCGGCCCGTCTACTAGATAATGGCAACGACCGGCTCCGATACCGAGACACGTCTCGATGTCGCCGAACTCCGGGAAGATTTTCCGATCCTCGATCGTGAGTTCGGCGGCGAGCAGCTCGTCTATCTCGACAACGCGGCGACGACCCAAACGCCAGACCGGGTGATCGACGCGATCGCCGAGTACTACCGAGAGACGAACGCGAACGTCCACCGTGGGCTCCACCAGCTCTCCCAGGAGGCGAGCATCGCCTACGAGCAGGCTCACGACCGGCTCGCGACGTTTATCGGCGCCGACGGCCGCGAGGAGCTGGTCTTCACGAGCGGAACTACCGAGTCAGAGAACCTGGTCGCGTACGCCTGGGGACTCCAAGAGCTCGGACCGGAGGATACGGTCGTGCTGACCGAGATGGAGCACCACGCCTCGCTTGTCACCTGGCAGCAGATCGCGAAACGAGCCGGCGCCTCCGTCGAGTACATCCGCGTGACCGAGGACGGCTACCTCGATATGGACCACGCCAAAACGCTCATCGGCCCCGACACCGCGATGGTGAGTGTCGTCCACGTCTCGAACACGCTGGGCACGATCAATCCGGTTGAGGAGCTCGCGGAGCTGGCTCACGACAACGACGCCCGTATCTTCGTCGACGGCGCACAGGCAGTCCCGAACCGCTCGGTCGACGTCGGAGCGATCGGCGCCGACTTCTACGCGTTCTCGGGACACAAGATGGTCGGGCCGACCGGGATCGGCGGGCTGTACGGTCGCCGAGAGCTGCTCGAAGAGATGACACCGTTCCAGTACGGCGGCGAGATGATCTCCCGGGTCAGCTTCGACGACGCGACGTGGAACGAACTCCCCTGGAAGTTCGAGGCGGGGACGCCGCCGATCGCGCAGGCGATCGGCCTCGCCGAGGCGGCCGAGTATCTCGACGACGTCGGGATGGCGGCGATCGAACGCCACGAGCAGGCGCTGGCACAGTACGCGCTGACCGAACTCGGCCAGTTTGACGACATCCGCGTGCTCGGCCCGCCTGCCGGCGACCCGCGTGGCGGACTCGTCGCGTTCGACATAGATGGCGTCCACGCTCACGACGTGTCCGAGATTCTCAACGGACTCGCCGTCGCGGTGCGAGCCGGCCACCACTGCACGCAGCCGCTGCACGACAAGTTCGGCGCGACTGCGACCGCCCGGGCTTCCTTTTATCTGTACAACACCCGCGAGGAGATCGACCAGCTCGTGACCGCGATCGAGCAGGCCCGCGAGCTGTTCGCCTGACTCTTCGAGGAGACTCGCCTGTCAGTCGTCGGTACCCGACTGTGCCACACCCGACCGATCTGTCTCGACGGCCGCGCCCGCCGCTTCTGGTACGGTGACGTCGAACTCGTCTGTGAGGTCCCCAGCCTACTCGACTGGTCTGAGAGTGTCTGGTCGGGGATGGGTCATTGATCCCGACGTTTCGTTATCATTATCGATACTAACACTCCGGACATTCAAACAGTATTTGTACCGGGCCGTCGTTTGCCCCGCACATGGACACCGAGCTCGAGGCAACGCAGCTGGGACGGACAGGGCTGTCAGTCAGCGAGATCGCCTTCGGTACCTGGCGGTTCGGCCGCGAGACCGCCGCGGGACGGATCGAGACCACCCGCGAGCAGGCCCACGAGCTGTTGGACGCGTACGCGGCGGCCGGCGGTCGGTTCATCGACACTGCCGACGTGTATGGCGGGGGGAAAAGCGAACGGTGGATCGGCGAGTGGCTGTCGGAGCGCGACCGGGATGCGTACGTCGTCGCCTCGAAGGTCTACTGGCCGACCCGGGACGAGAACCCCAACGGACGGGGACTGGGCCGGAAACACCTCCGACGACAGCTCGAGCTGATCCTGGATCGGCTCGGCACCGACTACCTCGACGTGCTGTACATCCACCGCTGGGACGACCAGACCCCCGCCCGCGAGATGATGCGGACGCTCTCCCGGTTCGTTGACGACGGCCGGGTGCACTACCTCGGCGCCTCCACGTTCCGGCCCAACGCCTGGAAGATCGCCCGCGCGAACGAGCTCGCTCGCCAGCAGGGACTCGAGCCGTTCACCGTCACGCAGCCGCGGTACAACCTCGTCGACAGAGAGATCGAAGGCGAGTACGCCGAGATGTGCCGCGAGCGTGGAATCGGCATCTGTCCCTGGAGTCCCCTCGCACAGGGCTTTCTCACCGGCAAGTACGAGCGCGGCGAGGACCCGCCCGAGGATTCGACGGCCTCGGACGGCGAGGGGTGGGAAGACCGGTACCTCACCGCCGAGAACTTCGACGTGCTCGATGTCGTCCGGGCGGTCGCCGAGGAGACGGGGGCGACGCCGGCGCAGGTCGCGATCGCCTACCAGATCAAACACCCCGATCTCACGGCGCCGATCATCGGTGCCCGGACCGTCGATCAGCTCGAAGAGAATCTCGGCGCGTCGGGAGTCGAGCTGACCGACGACCAGTTCGATCGTCTCGAATCGGCAAAGGGCGGTCCGTTCGCGGATCTATGACGGTCATCACAGAGACCACGTTCGGTCGGGTGGCGCTGCCGCTGGCAGAGACCTTTACCATCGCCAGAGGCAGCACCGACGTCTCGGAGGCGGTCACGGTCGCTCTGACCGACGAGGAAGGTCGGGTCGGCTACGGTGCTGCCGGTCCGTCTGCCTACTACGAGGAGAGTGCCGACAGCGCCGCCGCCGCCATGCCCGAGCTGCTTGCGACCGTCGAGGGCGCCGATCCGACGAACCAACAGCGGATCGCGAGACGGCTGGCCGAGACGGCTCCCGACGAAGCGGCTGCCCGGGCGGCGGTGTCGATCGCAGTCCACGACCTGGCGGCCCGGGGAGCCGGCGAGCCCCTCTACCGACGCCTCGGCCTCGATCCTGGCCGGACGCCGGTCACCTCCTACACGGTTGGGATCGACACGCCGGCGGGGATGGCAGACCGTGCCCGACGGGCCCGGGAGGCAGGCTACCCGGTGTTGAAGGTAAAACTCGGCACCGATGACGACCGGGCGCGGTTCGAGGCGGTCCGATCGGCTGCGCCGGAGGCCCGGATTCGCGTCGACGCGAACACCGCCTGGGACCGCGAGCAGGCCCGCGAGAGCCTCGAGTGGCTCGCGGCGGGCGACGTGGAGTTCGTCGAGCAGCCGTTGCCGGCCGACGATCTCGACGGGCTGGCGGCGCTGTCCGAGGGCCCGCTCCCGATCGCGGCCGACGAGTCCTGTGTGACCGCCGCCGACGTGCCGACGGTGGCCGATGCCGTCGACCTGGTCGTCGTGAAGCTGATGAAATGCGGCGGCATCCGCCCGGCCCTGTCCCAAATTCAGGCGGCACACGCCCACGGGCTCGACGTGATGCTGGGCTGTATGAGCGAGAGTGCCGCCTCGATTGCCGGGGGGTGTCACCTCTCGCCGCTCGTCGGGTACGCCGACCTCGACGGCTCACTGCTGCTCGCCGACGATCCCTACGAGGGCGTGCCGATGCCCGACGGCCGGATCGACCTCGGGGCAGTCGAGACCGGCACCGGCGTCACCCCGGCCGAATGATCGAGTTCCGTCGCGTGCGGACGAACATACGGCCCCGGCCGGCGATCTCGATTTCGAACACCGACACGCTCATACAGACGCCTGTGTCAGGTGCGATGTGTACGTTCTCGAGCTCGCCGGAACCGACGACGCGTTCGCCGTCGCCGAGGCAGCGCAGGTGCTTGAGGGCGTCCAGACACTCGCCCCGGGGCTGGCGCGGGCCCAGACAATCGCAGGCGTGACACGACTCGCGTTCACCCACCGTGCGAGCGAGCAGCTCGCAGCGACCGACGCCACCGTCGAACGCGCGTGTGCGGCGGTACGGACGGCGACGATCGATCGTGACCGGACGAGTGCGGCCGTCCGAGCAGTCGATGTCCGCGGCACGGCAGGCATCGACACGCAGCGGGTCGAGCGCGCACTCGGGAGCGTGCTCGTCGAGGCGGGATTCACGATCGATCTGGAGGAGCCAGATCACGAGCTCCGGGCGTTGTTCGCGGGCGACCGGGCGGTGCTTGGCTGGCTCGCGGCCGAGACGCCTCGGGGATACGACAAGCGCCGTCCGACGGATCGGCCTTTCTTTCAGCCGGGCAGCATGGATCCGATGCTCGCCCGCGCCGTCGTGAACTTGGCCGGTGTGGCCCCCGGCAAACGGGTGCTCGACCCGATGTGTGGGACCGGCGGACTGCTGATCGAGGCCGCGCTCGTCGGCGCAGATCCGATCGGACTCGACGCACAGGCGAAGATGGTCGCCGGAACCCGGGAGAATCTCACGGTTGGTGTCGACACTGACACCGACACCGATACCGATATTGTCCCGACCGTTCTTCGGGCCGACGCGGCTCGACTCCCCCTGGTCGACGACGCTGTCGACTGTGTGGCGTTTGACACGCCCTACGGCCGCCAGTCACCGGCCAAGGGCCACCGTGAGACGCTCGTGACCGACGCGCTCGCCGAAGCCCACAGAGTCGCCGACAGCGCGGCTGTCGTCGGCGACCGCTCCTGGCGCGAGCACGCACAGCAGGCCGGCTGGACGGTCACGGCGAGCTTCGAGCGGCGGGTCCACCGGTCGCTCACGCGACACGTGCTCGTGCTTCGGTGATTGCCCGCCGAAGCGGATCTCGGAGCGTTCCGAAACGTCGGTTACGGGGATAGTGCCTCGAGAAACGAATCGAGATCGCCGGTCATCTGTTCGAGAAGCTCGCGAACTCGGTCGCGAGCGGCCTCCTCGACCGTGACCGCCACGACTCCCTCGCCGGGCTGACCGTACAGTACCACCCCACCTTCCGGTGCCGCCAGGATCGTCGGGAGCGCCGCCAGATCCTCTTCGCCGTCGACACGGATCAGCGTCGGCCCACCCGCGACACCTTCCCGGACCGCCTCGGCCAGCTCGGCGGTGAGCGTTCCGGGAGGGTTCTTCGCGCTCAGTTCGGTCTCGAACTCGGCGTCGGCAATCTGGCTCTCGACGGTCTCTGAGACGCTCGAGCGCTCGGTCCGGCCGTCGACGACCGCGACCGCCGGCCGTCGTCGTTCTGCGAGTAGATCGCTGGTGACGACGTCACCGACCGCGATCACCGGCCGTTCCGGGTCGGTGAGCGAATCGATCGCTGCGAGATCTGAGGAGACCGTCCCGAGCGGTTGTTTGAGCGTGGCGCGCAGCGCCGGTGGCAACTCGAGTGTCACTGTTGGATGGGGCGACTGTGGGGCTGTGGGGGCCGGTCGTTACCGGACCTTCAGGGCGTACTTGCCGGACTCGGTCACTTCCATCTCGGCGGCGACTTCACTCTGTTCGGGATGGGCGATGATCACGTACCCGGCCCAGTCCTCGGTCAGCGACGTCGAGCCACAGGCCTGGCACGCCTCGGCTTCTTCGTTGTCTTGGACGCGGTGACACTCACGGCAGGCGAGACGGTCGGCCATCAGCTCTCACCCGGCTCGGCCTGTGCCTGTGCGGTTCGCTGCTCGTGTTCGGCCTGGAGCCACCCGTGCTTCCCGAGGCCGATCTGTTTCGCGGTCAGTCCGATCTTCGAGTCCCGCGGGTTGCGCTCGTCGATGCTTTTCGTGACGATCCGAGCCCGAACGCTGTCGCCGACGCCGAGCGTCCGGTTCGATTCCCGGGAGGCGAGCTGCTGGTTCTCCTCGTCGTAGGCCAGATACTCATCGGAGATCTGAGAGACGTGGAGGAGCCCGTCGACGGGACCGATCCCGACGAACGCGCCGAAGCTGACCACCTCGACGATCTCGCCGTCGACGACCTCCTGCATCTGCGGGTCGAACGTGAGCGCGTCGAACTCCGCCTCGTAGTAGACGCCGGGCTCGTTGGGGAGCACTGCCCCCTCGCCGATGTCGGTGACCTCGATAACCGAGACGACAGACCCGACGTCTTCGTCGACGCGGCCTTCGAGTTTCTCTTGGAGCAGCTGCTTGACAAGTCCCGGCGTGACGTCTGCCAAGTGCTCAGGCGGTACCTCGACCGTGTCGCGTAGCGTAACCCGTTTGTACATGTGTTATGGTTCAGTGACAGCCAGTACGTTTTCCCCACGTAAACTAATTACCGGTACGCCCTGGGCGAGCAGACGCTCCCGGAGCGGCCCGTCGTTGGTGACTCCGTACACGTCCACGTTCACATCCACGTCCGTATCCGTGTCCCTGGCAGGCTCGTCGGTGCTGTAGCCGACGTCGGCGGCCGTCAGCGCGAGCTCGAGGACGGCGTCGTCTGCGTAGGCGGCCTCGGTCTCGCGGCGGACACACCGATCGGCGAGATCGAGGCCGACGCTCGCGGCCGTGGCGGCCTCGCCGGCTCCCTCCGCGAGGGAAGCGAGTTCGTCGAGTACCGCGTCTGGGACCAGCTGACGGCGGCGCTCGCCGACGAGTCGGTCGAGCTCGTCGAACAGCCGAACGTCACACTCGACCGGCATCATCAGTGCGTTCGTATCGAGCACGACCGTCACCGTCACTTGAGTGTACCGTAGCCGATCAGCCGCCACCGCGCGCCCACTCGGCGGTTGATCGCGATGTTCACGCCGGGGCGGGCACACACCGGGCGCTTGAGCCGCACGTCACACTCGTCCTCTCGGGCGCTCGTGACCGAGCCAACCGTCGTCGCGGTGCCGACCGTCAGCATCAGCGGCTCGCCAGTCGAGATCGGCTCGACTGCGCCGTCCTCGCTGTCTTCGCCGACGATCCGCTCGAGCAACGAGACCCCCATAGTAAACGACTCCTGTACCGGCGGGAGCGTTCCGGGCGGTCCGGCGACCTGTCCGGCTAGCGCGTCGCCCTTGGTTGCGGCCGGGTCGAGTCCGGTTCCGACTCCGAGCAGCCCACCGGGCGTGGCCGTCTCGACGGTGTCTCCGCCGGCCTGGAGCGAGCGGACGGTCGTCTCTATCGGCTGCCACTCCGAGCGGCCGCCGGTCTCGACCTCTCGTCCCGGGCGGAGTTCGATCCGATCGCCCGCCGCGAGCTGTCCCTGTGAGAGCGAGCCGCCCAGCACACCGCCGGTGAGCCCCTCCCAGGTGGTCCCCGGGCGGTTGATGTCGAAGCTCCGGGCGACCCGCAGCTCCGGCTCGGCCTCAGGATCTCGACCGGGCGTCGGGATCTCCTCTTCGATCGTCTGGATCAGCAGGTCGATGTTGATCTCCTGCTGGGCGCTCACCGGCACGATCGGAGCGTCCTCTGCGACGGTCCCCTCGACGAACGACTGGATCTGTTCGTAGTTCTCGCGGGCCTGCTCGGCGTCGACCAGGTCGATCTTGTTCTGTGCGATGACGATGTTCTCGATGTCGGTGATGTCGAGTGCCATCAGGTGCTCTTGGGTCTGGGCCTGTGGCACCGGTTCGGTCGCCGAGACGACGAGTACGGCCCCGTCCATCAGCGCCGCTCCGGACAGCATCGTCGCCATCAGCGTCTCGTGGCCCGGCGCGTCGACGAACGAGACCGTCCGTAGCGGCTCGCTCGGGGTTCCGTCGGGACACTCCTCGGCGACGGTGTACCGCTCGGGTGCCTCGCGGTCCGGACACTCCCGTAGGGTCGCGTCGGCGTACCCCAGCCGGATGGAGATCCCGCGTTTCAGCTCCTCGCTGTGCTGGTCGGTCCACTCGCCGCTCAGGGCCTGTACGAGCGTCGTCTTGCCGTGATCGACGTGTCCGACCAGGCCGATGTTCACCTCCGGTTGGTTGTTCGCTGTCATTTCGGGAGTAATCTCAGTCAAATTTGCCCATTGTGAGGCATAAAGGTGCTGTTTGCGATTTTCCGCGGGTACGTGAGTTGTCCACCGGTCGGGGAGGCGCCTGCTCGATCGAACGCCAGACCGAACGCGAGACCGACCCCGGGATCGAGAGCGCGGTCGCGATCGAAGCCGAGACGGTCACCTGTCGGTCGCCGGTGCGCACGCCAAAACCTGTGGCTGCTTCCGTTCTCCCCGAGGACTGCACCCGAGCGGAGAACCGACGACGGGCGGACGCTGAACTTTTCCCCGACGGGACGTTCCGTTCTGACGTGCGGGAGTTTGGCTTCGAGCTGTCGTTGTGCGCCCGTCTCGAACGCGAGCGCGAGGCGATCGTGAGCCGCCAGCTCGGCTGTAGCGTCCACGGCAAGCGCACCCTCGATACCGTCCTGGTCGAGCCCGGTCCGGAGTTCGACGACCGGGCGGCGATCACGTCCGCGACGATCCCGCCGGCTGCGATCGAAAGCGACGTCGGCCCGGGGACCGCCCGCGATCCGACGGCCGCCTTCGATGTACACCCCGAGCGAGCCGCGGCCGCGACGGAACGTGCCCTCGAGGTCGGGTTCTTCGCCGCCGAACGTCGGGGCGGCCGGCAGCTGGTCCGACAGGTCGTCCGGTATCCCGACTGGATCGGGTCGATCGTCGGAATCGAGAACAAACCCGACCTCGATCGTCCGGGCGCACTCGAGACGCAGCTGCTGACCGACGTTCAGCTCGCCGCCCTCGATCGGGTCGTGCTCGCGACGGCCTCGCACGTGACCGGTGCCCAGCTACACCGGCTGCCGGATCCCGTCGGTGTCTGGCGGTTCGATCCCGAGTCCGGCGAGCGGACGGTGATCAGCCCGGCCGAACCGCTCCCGGTCGAGACGCCGGGGATCGAGATTCTCGACCGTGCGCCCGGACAGACGGAAATCGCACCCGTCAGTCCGGCTGCGAAGGCCACGCTCCGTCGCCGGATCGCCGAGCGGGCATACGGCAAAGGCTGGCGCAGCTACGACCTGCCGGCCTGTGCGCGCGTCGACCCCGAGGCGGGACTGCCGTACTGCCCCTGGAAAGGTCGACTCGTGCGTCCCGCCGCCGAGTGTGGCCCCGCGTGTGACGGCCACGAGCCTGCCGACGCGCCGGCCCCCGACATCGAGCGGTTGCGCGCCGAGCGAACGCCCTGGCAGCCCGATCCGGACGGACGGCGTCGTGGACAGGCCGGACTCGACCGGTTTCGGTAAAAACCGCCTCATGCGCGACCCCGGCTCCGACACCCGGCCTGTTCTGCCTGTAGCGTGAGATAGCGTAGCGGAGAAGAGAGAACGTAGGAGGAGTCTGATCCGTCTCGGCGGCCCGTCCTGGCGGCGCTCTGTTGCCGTCAGTCCTCGACCGACGCCCGGTCGGTGTCCGACCCGGTTCGATCGGCCGCATCCGTCTCTGGGTCTGTCTCTGATCGTTCGATGTACGCGCGCTTCCACGTGCCTCGCAGGAACCACGGGACAGCGATCGCCGCCCCGAGGATGTTCCCGACGGCCATCCCGACCCAGACGCCGGTTGCCCCCCAGTCGAGTCCGAACACGAGCAGCATGACGGTCCCGACCCGTCCGACCCAGAGGGTGACGATGGAGATCGCCATCGCCGTTTTTGTGTTGCCGGCGCCCCGGAACGCACCCAGCAGGACCTGCGTGATCCCCAGGAACGCGAACTCGGCCGACCGAATACGGAGATACTCGATTCCGTTCGCGATCGTGGCCGGGCCGTTCTCGACGTCGCCGATGAAGACCTCGATGATCGGCTCTGCGAGCACCACCGCGATCACCGCCACCAACAGCATGATTCCGGCCGCCGTCGAGGCGGCGAGCCAGGCCGACCTGGCAGCCCGGTCGGCCTTGTCGGCGCCGAGATTCTGGCCGACCATCGTGTCGATCGCCCGCCCGAGTCCAAGCGCCGGGAGAAAGACAAGTGAGACGATCCGGTTGCCAAGCCCGTAGGCGGCAACGACCGGCGGGGCGAACGTGACGACGATCGCCGTCAGCGCGATCTGTGCGAGTGCGCTCGTCGACTGTTCGACCATCGACGGTGTCCCTAGACGGACGATGTCACCGACGAACTCGCGGTTGGGGCGCAGGTGAGAGAGCCGCACCGCCGGTCCGATCGACGTCCCGAACAGCAGGTACAGCCCGATCACGGTCCCGATACCGCGGGAGAGAATTGTCGCGAGCGCTGCGCCCTCGATCCCGAGCCCGGCAAAGCCCGTGGTCTCGTAGACCGACGCCTCAAGCGCCTCCAGGCCCAGCCAGCCAAACACCGGGTTCCCCTCGAAGCCGAAGATGAAAAACGGGTCCAACAGGACGTTCGCGAAAACCGAGAGAGCGACCACGTACATCGGCGTTCGCGTATCGCCGTAGCCTCTGAGCAGCGCCGAGAACACGAAAAACCCGAACATCAACGGGATACCCAGAAAGAGCACTTCCATGTAATCGGCCGCCAGCGGAACGACCGTCGCAGCAGTGTCGGGATCGCTCGGCAACAGCTCGAGCGCCGGACGCGTGTAGAAGTACCCGACGACGCCGATCACCACCGAGAGCAACGAGACGAACGTAACCGTCTGCCCGGCCACCAGCCCGGCCGACTCGTCACCCTCCGCGCCAGTGTACTGTGCGACAAGAATCGCTCCGGCGGCCGTGAACCCACCGGCCACGGCGATCAGCAGAAAGATAAGCGGGAAGGCGAGGCTGATCGCTCCGACGGCTTCGGCCGACAGCCGGCCGAGATACAGCGTGTCGACGATGTTGTATGTGACCTGCAACAGCTGGATGACGACGATCGGCCAGGCGAGCGCGACGAGTGGCCTGATCAGGCTACCCTCGGTGATCGAATCGCGTGGATCCTCGCTGTCGGGATCGCGGCCGCGATCGCGGTCGTGGGCAGGATCGTCCTCCCGGTCGATGTCCCGACTCTCGATATCGTCACCGTCGGCGCTGGCGTCGGGAGCACTATCGACCGGGTCGTCGGAGTCTGTCACCGTCCCGGCAGACGATTCGAGTAGGTCTCAATGTTCTGTTTCGCGTTCGCGGCACTCGAACGCTCGCTGCCCCGGCCGGTTCCGGCCCGACATCTCGGGTCCGGTCGGATCCGAGGACCGACGGGCGGGCAGCTACGGCCGCGTCGTATCGGCGTCTGGATCGCTCTCGACGTGGAGTTTCCACTTCGATTCGATCCGATCGTTCGAGATAACCGTCAGGTCCTGATCGTCGTCTCCCCGGAGTTTCGTCCGGCGAAGGCCGACGTGTTCGATGATCCCCGTCTCGCTGTCGGTGCTGATTCGCTGTCCGCGAACGAACTGCTCGTCTTTGATGAGGTAGACCCCGGCGATTATTTCGCTGAGTGCCTGGCGCAGGCCGAACGCGACGCCAAGCGCCAGAAAGCCCGAGGCGGTCCCGAGTGCAGTCGCCAGCTGTTCGAATCCCAACAACGCAAGCGTCACCAGTCCGACCACGAACCAGAGCACTATCTTCACGAACAGCTCGAGTAGCCGCTGCTGTGCGGGGTTGCCCGCGACAGTCGCGAGCTGGCCGCCTATCCGGCCGACTGTCAGCCGGACCGCGACTGCTGCGACGACCAGAAACCCCGTCGCGAGCGCCAGCCGCGGGGTCGCCTCCACCGCCGCTGCCGCGATGCTCTCTATCAGCCGTTCTGTCATCGACTGGAGATTCGACATACCTCAGACGACACACACCCGGACAAAAGTGCTTCTCCCGGGTGGTTGTGGCGTGGGTCGGTGACTCTGCTCACTCCAGTACGAACCGCTCGCCGTCGACGGCAAGCGGCGCGACGAACGCCTCCTCCGGTGGGTAGAAGTGTCCAACGTGCACGAGTCGCGTCTGGCTGGCCCCGAGTTCGTCGCTCAAAGCGAGTGCACCCTCACGCGTCATGTGTTTGGTCCCGAACGTACGGGGGATACCGTCGGGCCCGTGGTCTGCGCCACCGAGTGGGTGTCGATCGCAGAACGAAGCCGGCACGATCGCGTCCGCGAGCAGGAGGTCAGGCTCGGCAAGCGCTGCCCGAGTCCGTTCGGAGATGTCATAGCAGGTATCGCCGGTCAGCGCGAGGGTCGCGTCGGTGACCGGATCGATGACGACCACACCGTAGGAGGACATCGGCGGATGCTCGACGGGGACGAGCCGGAGTTCGAACCCGCAGGCCGTGAACGACTCGAACGGGGCGTGAGGACGGACGGTCACGGGGTCGAGATACTCGTAGTCGCTCGCGATCGTCTCGGCGACGCTCTCGCCGGTCGCCGGATCGGTCGTGCTGGCGGCGTGGACGTCGATCTCCTCGAGCAGCCGATAGACGTTCCCCAGTCCGTCCAGGTGATCGAAGTGAACGTGGGTGACGATGGCCGCATCGGGCAGCGGGACCTCCTCGCGGAGAAACTGCCGGCGGAAATCGGGGCTGAAATCGATCAGCAACGACTCGTCGGTGCGTTCGTTGTGGACGTGCACCGAAAACCGGGTCCGCTCGATCCCATCCTCGACCGTCACCCCGCGGCTCGCCAGCCGCTCGCGGAGCGCGTCGGGCGGGGACCGGGCCCGACGGCAGGTCTCACACGCACATCCGACGGTCGGCGTTCCGGTCGTATCGCCCGTTCCGAGAAGCGTCACTTCCATCGCGTCGTCCGAGAGCCCCACCGGCAAAAAGGACGGCGACCTGTGGCGTCGACGCGCGACCGATCAGTGGGCGTGGTCGTGATCGTGGTCGTGTCCGCCGTCGGCGAGCCCGCCGGCAACGAGCGCGTCGTGGTCGCCCTCGATCATGTCCATGTTCTTGAGCGTATCGCGCTCCTCGACCTCCGCGACAGCGTCCAAGATGTCCTGCTGGGTAAGCGTGGTCCGGTCTTCCGTGAGCGCACCCAGCACTGCCTCGCGCAACACGAGCCGCAGGTCGCTGCCGGTGAGGCCGTCTGTGCGCTCGGCCACCTCGATCGGATCGAAATCGACGATCTCCATCTCGCGGGTGACGATCTGCAGGATGTCCGCCCGCATCTCGACGTCCGGTTTGGGGAAGTTGACGATCTCGTCGAACCGCCGCCAGGCAGCCGAGTCCAGCTGATCGGGGTGGTTGGTCGCGCCGATCAGCAACACCTCGTCGTCGATGAGCGACACCTCGTCGATGCTTTTCAACAGCGTGTTGACCGCCCGCTTGATCGCGGCGTGCTCGTCGCTGGCCCTGGTCTTGGCGACGAAGTCGAACTCGTCCATGAACAACACACAGGGAGCGAGCCGCTTTGCCACCTCGAAGGTCTTCTCGACGTTTTTGGCGGTCTCGCCGAGGTACTGGCTCGTGATCATCGACAGCTTCACCTCGACCGAGGGCAGGTCGAGCTCGCGCGCAAGTGCCCGGGCGACAGAGGTCTTCCCAGTCCCCGGCGGTCCGACAAACAGCAGCTTCCCGATCTCGCGCAGCCCGATCGTCGCGAGGTAATCCCGGTGTTCGATCGCCTTGACGATCTTGTTGATCTCGCCCTCCTGCTCGCCGGTGAGCACGATATCGTCGAGGGTGAGCTCGATCTCGGCGGGGACGCGTACGTCGACGAGATCGAGCATCTCGTCTTCTTCCTCGTCGAAGTACTCCTCGAGCAGCGAGTCGATGTACGCCCGGTCGGCCCGTGCCGGACGGGTCTGCTCGCGAGCGCGCTCGAGCGAGACGTCCCGTTGGTCGGCGAACTCGGCGGTGAGCACCGGGTTGGTCTCGATCCGATCGTCGTCTGCCCGGTCGAGGTACCACTGCTCTGCCATCCCTCGGTCGGTAAACGAGAGTGTCCCCGAGAAGCTGTCGTGATCGGTGAACATGAGCTCGGAGATCGCATCCCAGGGCCGGTCGACCCCGGTCGCCTCGCGGGCGGCGTCGATACTCGGAGTGAGCGGACGCTCGATCCCGCCGTCGGCCCAGTACGGCCGGCGGTGTGCGGGCGGCAGGTCGTCGGCGTCGAGCTCGTCGGCGTCGTCGTAGACACTCGTCGTCAGCACAAACTCAACGACAGCAAACTCGGGGTCGGTCATTCTTACAGGCCTACGCCCGCCAGAGAAATAAGTGGCTCGGACTCACCGTGTGGCCGACACGACCCCGGTCAACTGTGGAGGCGACGACACGAGTAACGGGCGCTCCGTCCAGTGCCGTCCCCGTAGTTACTTGCGTTTCGAGGGTGAGGTGTGGGTGTGGCAGGCTCGGATCGCAAACGCGTCGATATGACCACAGGGACAGTTGCACCGAAGCTCCTCCAACTTGCCTGGCCGCTCGTGGTGGGGAATCTGCTCCAGACGGTGTACAACCTCGCGGACCTGTTCTGGGTCGGTCGGGTCGACTCGGCGTCGGTCGCGGCGGTCTCGCTGATGTTTCCGCTCACCTACCTGTTCATCTCGACGGCGATGGGAATCACCGCGGCGACGATCGCACTGGTCTCACAGCACGTCGGTGCCGGGGACGACCGGCAGGCAGACCGCGTGGTCGCACAGACGATCCTGCTAACGGTCGTCGTCTCGACGGCCCTTGCGGCGCTTGGCTGGACGTTCCGGACAGAGATTCTCTCGCTGATGGGGGCAGAAGACGCGGTCTTCGACGCCGCGCTCGCGTACATCGAGGTGATCTTCTTCGCGCTCCCGCTCACGTTTCTGTTCTTTGCCTTTCGCGGGTCGCTGCAGGGTGCCGGCGACACGAGGACGGCGATGTGGCTGATGATCGTCTCCGCGGGGCTGAACGTGGTCATCGATCCGGTGTTCATCCTCGGGTGGGGTCCGTTCCCGGCGATGGGGGCCCGTGGTGCCGCGTGGGCGACGTTCGTCGCACGGGCGTTCGCGACCGGCGCCGGCCTGTACGTGCTGTTGCGCGGTGGATTCGGGGTACGACTCCGGCCTCGTGACCTGCGACCGGACCCGTCGATCCTCCGGCGGCTAGTCGACATCGGCTCGCCGGCGGCGATCGACGGTTGGGCCCGCAGCTCGGCCGCGGTCGTGATGGCGGCGTTCGTGACCCCCTTCGGGACGGCGGCGATCGCGGCCTACGGGATCGGCGTCCGGCTGATGTCGGTAACCTGGACCGTCGCCGGTGCGGTCGGCCAGGCGACCGCGACCGGCGTCGGACAGAATCTCGGGGCACACACGCCCGACCGGGCTGCTCGCGTAACCTGGGTCGCGACCGGGACGACGATGAGCCTGCTGACGCTCGCGGCCGTCGGTGCAGTGGTGTTCGCCGAACCGATCGTCGGGGCCTTCGACGACAATCCCGCGGTCATCGCAGAGGGAACCACGTTCCTGTGGATCATCGCGCCGGCCTGGGCGCTGTTCGGTGGCACGATGATCCTGCAGGGTGCGTTCCGCGGCGCCGGCCAGACGAGCGTCGCGATGGTTCTGTCGATGCTCTCGCGGTGGGTGTTCCGGCTCCCGGTCGCGATCGCGGTCGCGTTCTCGACGGCGGTGACGATTCCGGGGACGGACGTTACCGTGCGCGGTCTCGGGATCGGCGTCGAGGGAATCTGGATCGCGTTCTCCGTCGGAGCGACGCTGTCGTTTCTGGTAGCCGTCGTCTGGTTCCGGCTGGGTCGATGGACCGACGGCGTTCTCGAGGAGGACTCGTACACCGGCCCGGGCGATCGCCCCCCAGACGGCGACCCTCCTGGCGACCAATCGGAACTCGACACCGACGACTGACGGCCGCTGCGATCGTCCCGAGAGGCCTCTCGGTCGGCCCACGAACCGAGGGGAGAGACCTCGATCAGCCCTGAGCGTTCAGGAAGACGACGGCAATCCGGTCGTCGCGATCTGGGACGAGGCGCTCTTTCCGGTCCCGCGAGAACTGCTTGATCTCGTGTTCGCGCCGTTGTGCGTCGCTTCGACTCTGGTGGTACTCCACGTACCGGAGCTGTACCGGCCGCCGTCCGGCGGTGTATTTCGCGCCGGTGCCCGCGTTGTGCTGGGCGACCCGCCGACCGACGTCGGTGGTGTAGCCCGTGTACAGCGAGCCGTCACTGCACTCGACGACGTACACGTACTCCGTTCCCATCGGTCTCGCTTGACGCTGACGGACAAAGAGTTGCCGCCGGACTCGGATAATCGCTCATATCTCGGGGAGTGTCCGCCGACTCCCGTCGCCTGTCGAGTCCGGAGTCGGGGTCGGGTCCACCCGCGCCTTCCACAGCCAGTAGTCGACGTCACCGGCGACCGACAGGTGACCGTCTCGACGCCGTCTGCTATGCGAAGGATTAACACGTTCAGACCCACAGCATACGCATCTCTCGATGAGCTCAGATCAGATCGACGTCGAGTACATACGACGGCACCGTGAGGACGTCAAACGGCCGCTCTGGCAGCTGTTCCAGCGGTACGGCTACGGGAGCAGACGGTGGTTCCTCCTCGGGATCCTCGCCTCGATCGGGGCCCGATTTGCGTCGCTCGTTCCGCCCGTGTTGCTCGGCGTGGCGATCGACGCGATCTTCGGCAACGAACCGTTCGACCTGCCGGTGTTCTCGCAGGGATGGCTGCCGGACGGACAGATGGAGCAGTTCTGGTTCGTGGTCGGCTTGATGGCCGTCGCGATGGTCGGCCAGGCGTTTCTCAACTTCGTCCGGATGTCGTCGCTGAATCTGTTCTCTCACCGGGTAAAACACGAGGTCAGAACCGCGACCTACCAGCAGATGCAACGGCTCGATATGGAGTTTTTCAACGAGGTGCAGACGGGCGAGCTGATGTCGATTCTCTCGAACGATACGAACCGGCTCGAGCGGTTCCTCGACAACATGTTCGGGGAGGCGATCCAGCTGAGTGTGCTGATCGTCGGAATCACGCTCGTGCTGTTCTGGTTCAACCCACAGCTCGCTCTGGTGACGCTCGTGGTGGTGCCGCTGGCAGCCGTTTTCACCTACTGGTTTATGACCTTCGCCGAAGAGCGCTACACTGACGTCCGACAGTCGGTCGGCGATCTGAACAGCCGTCTCGAGAACAATCTTAATGGCATCCAGGTGATCAAGGCCTCGAACACCGAAGCCTACGAAGACGACCGCGTCGAAGACCACTCCTACCGGTACTTTCGGCTCGACTGGCTCGCGCTCCGGCTGAACTTCATCTACCGGCCGGGGCTCCAGACGCTCACCTCGCTTGCCTTCATCGCGACGTTCATCGTCGGCGGTGTGTGGCTGCTCCAAGGGCCGCCGGGGCCGCTCTCGGGTGAGCTGACCGAGGGGACACTCGTGATCTTTCTGTTGCTCACCCAGCGGCTGGTCGATCCGCTCGCACAGATGAGCAACATCATCGACCGGTACGAGGACGCAAACGCCTCGTTGAAGCGCATCCTGGGTGTCATGAACCTCCCGGTCGGGATCACCGACAGCGAGGACGCCGAACCGCTCGGCCCCGTCGACGGACGGGTCGCGTTCGATACGGTGACGTTCGGATACGGCGACGAGCCCGTCCTCGAGGCGATCGACTTCACCGTCGAGCCCGGAGAGACCGTCGGCCTGGTCGGTCCGACCGGCGCCGGAAAGACGACGATCGTCAAGCTCCTGTTGCGGCTCTATGACGTCGATACGGGTGCGGTCCAAGTCGACGGCCACGACGTGCGCGACGTCACCCTGTCGAGTCTCCGGGATGCGATGGGGTATGTCGGCCAGGACAACTTCCTGTTCGACGGCTCCGTCGCAGAAAACATCGCGTACGGCGCCTTCGACGCCGACCGAGACGCGATAATCGAGGCCGCGAAGCGGGCACAGGCCCACGAGTTCATCGAGGCCATGCCCGAGGGGTACGACACCCAGGTCGGCGAGCGCGGGGTGAAACTCTCCGGCGGCCAGCGCCAGCGAGTCGCGATCGCCCGAACGATCCTCCAGCACCCGGAGATTCTGATCTTCGACGAGGCGACCTCCGCGGTCGACACGGAGACGGAGATGCTGATCCAGCGTTCGATCGACGAGCTGGCCGCCGACCGGACGGCCTTTGTGATCGCTCACCGGCTCTCGACGGTCCGGGACGCCGACCGGATCTTCGTCATCGAAGACGGCACGATCGTCGAGCGTGGCACCCACGACGAGCTGCTCGCCGCCGACGGACTGTACGCCAACCTCTGGCGGGTCCAGGCCGGAGAGATCGGCAAGCTCCCCGAGGAGTTCGTCGAGCGGGCGAGCCAACGTGTCGCACAGCAGGGCCTCGAGACCGACTGAAAGACACGAGCATGGGCTGATCCCGGCCCAGCCCATCCGATCTGTCTTCATTTGAGTCCTCTCAGCCCGACACCGTCGGCTCGCTTGCGCTCGGACTGTCACCGCCGTGGGGTGTGTCGCGCTCGCGGATCTGTGCGGTCTGGACCTTCTCGGTTGCGTCGTCGACGATCACTACCTCTCCGGGCTCGGTCGGCATCCGCTCCTCGAGCGAGGTGCTCATATACATCGGCTGTGCCGCCTCCAGAGCCGCGAGGTCGTCTCGCGAGGTCAGCCGGTGAGAGATCAGAATGTCTGCCTGCGAGATGCCTACCTCCGAGATCGCGCTCGGGCGCTGTGTCGCCAGCACGAGACTCACGCCCGGCGCCCGGCCCCTGGTGAGCAGCAACTCGAGAGTGTTTCGGGCCACCCCCTGGAAGAACGTGTGTGTCTCGTCGGTCAGCACCCAGGGGAGCCGCGGGATCGACTCGTCGATCCGCGCCCGGTACAGCGACTCGCCGACCCCGCGGGCCACGGCGTTCATCGGTGCGTCGTCAGGTCCCGACACGTCGAGCACAGTCACCGCGGAACTGCCGAGCCGTTCTGCGTCGAGCCCACCCGCGTCGAACACCTTCCAAGAGGCAGCCAGGTCGAGGTGATTGATCGCCGCCCGCCTGTCCGGTCCCGGCGCGTCGGACACGCCGACGACCGCTCGCATCTCCGGGAGCGTCGTTGCCTCTTGTGCGGCTCGCCAGACCAGTCCGCCGGCACCGCTCTCCGGCGAGAGCCCGAGCATCTCACACCACGAGCGCGGGTCGACGGTATCCGGTCGGACCGCCGGGTCCGAGACCACGTCCGTCGGGACGGGCGTGCCGGTCGCGGCGTCGGCGAGGCCGTCGAACACTCCCATCGGGTCGATCACTACCGGTGCGATCGGCCCGGCCCGGGCGAGCTCCTCTGCTATCACCCCCATCGTGAACGACTTGCCGTAGCCGCGTTTGCCGACGATCAACACTGCATGTGGGGCGTCGAGATCCAGGTACAGCGGCGCTCCCTCGCTGCCGTCCAGCGCCTGGAACGCCCCCAGTCGGCCGGTCGGAACGTCGCCCACCTCGGCGCGTTCTCCGCGGCCGACAATGAATTTCATACGAGCCGTTCTGCGTGTTTTCGTATTTCAAGCTTGTCAGAATTGAGGTGGGTGTGGTTTCGATCCGACGGCGCGAACGACCCAGCACCCGACGAGAGCAGCGCTCTGTCACTCGCTCATGTGAACGATATCGACGTCGGTGAGTGAGCGAACCGGCGATGTGTCGAAATCGCGCTTGTTGTGCGTGAGGAACGTGCCGCCCTCGGCGTGAGCGGTCGCGAGATTGAACAGGTCGACGGCGTCGAGGGCGACGCCCTGAGACTGCAGTTTGTCGTCGAGATACGAGGCCTCGAGGGCAACCTCGTCGGTAAACGCGAGAATGCGGTCGAAGTGTTCCCGGAGGTGACGCCGTTCCTGGAGTTTGTCGGTTCGGCCGCTGTGGTATTGATACGACTCCCAGGCGACGTGAGCGGGGAGCGTCCACTCGTCGGTGCTGTACTGCTGCAGGTGCTCGACGACCGCCCGGTTCTCGTTTCGCAGCTTCACGAGCACGTCCCTGTCGAGCACGATCATCTACCGCCGACCCTCGAGCGAGTCGTTCAGCCGCTCCCGTGCCCGGTCCATCTGTTCGATGTCTGTTTCGTCGACGGACGGGAGTGACCGGGCGATCTGTACCACGTCCTTCTCGGTCCGACTGAGCCGGTCGAGCAGGTCGTTGAAGCTCTCCTCGTCTCGTTTCAAGTCCCGCAGCCGTTCTTTGACGTCGTCTGTGACCCGTATCGTTCCCATGTGTGTACGCTGTGTACGGGTAGGTGTCAACCTTTCGTCGGCCGCCACGCGCCGTTGGTCAGGTGTCAAGACAACAGTCTAGCGAGACCGAGGTCGTGGGTCCGGTCTCAGTCTCGGGTGCAGTCGGTACCGGCGACACCGAGCAGACCGAGGACATGATTGTCGAGCCCGGCGAGACGACCGCACGGTTCATCGACACGGCAGGGGAGGCCGGCGAGCGATCAATCGAGGTGTCCGCAGAGCAGCTCGATGGCTCGCAGATCGCAGATCTGACTATCACCGAACCGGACGACCAGAATGGTGATCCAAGCGACGTGGACCCAGGCGACGACCCCGGCGCCAGCCTGGGCGATGACGAATCAGGCGTCGGATTCCCCCGGTAACGGCGGTCCTTGCCGTACTCGCCGGTGCGCCCGTGGTTTGGATCCGTCGGCGCGTGTGAGCTCCCGTAGAGGACAGTCCGGTGTCGAGCGCGCCGGCGACCGCCGGGCCTCACATCGGACGGTTTGTTCACCCGAGCCGTTTCTCGAAGTGAATCAGCCGGTAGTCGTCGTAGGTCGAGGTCCCGACACGGTCGTACCCGGCGGCCGCGTACAGCTCGACGGCAGCCTGCTGCCGACGGGCGGTCGTCGCCAGGACGACCTCGAAGCCACCGTCGTCGGCTCGTCGTTCGAGTTCGGCGAGCAGCCGACGGCCGAATCCCCGTCCCTGATGTGGTGGTGCGACCCGCATCCGGTGGAGCTCGGCCGCCCCCTCGACGGTCCGTTCGTCGTCGTGGCCCGTCTCGTTCGGGAGGAACCCACCCATCGCGACCACGCCCCCGTCGGCGGTCCGCGGGACGGCCTCGGCGGCGGCTTCCTCGGGCAGAATTCCGACTATGAAGCTCCCGCCGGCCCCGAAGTACGTCTCCTCGACAGTCTCGAGATCGTCGACGCCCGGCAAGTCGGTCGGATCGGTGCCGGCGTCTTCGAGCGCCCACTCGTGGAGTCGCCACACGGCGTCGGCGTCGGCCGGGCGGTAGCTCCGGAACGCCAGGGGGTCTGTCACCGTCGCTTGCGCCCCCGGCGCGCAGAGACCGGCGCCCGGTCTTCGAACGATCGACCACAGCTCGGACATCGTCCCTTCTCGAAAAATACTGTCGGACCCTCGCGTGTCTCCGGATCCCAGCGCACCCGGTAGCCGCAGGCCTCACAGCGAGTCGTCCGTCTGCTCATGATCGCCCGTGGGGCCCGGTCGCTCATAATCTCGTCGGCAGACGGTACGCTTAATCGACACGACCACGAACCGCCGGTATGTCGATCGATGTCCTCGTCGTCGACGAGGATCCGGACGTGCTCCAGCTCGCCGAGACGTTCCTTGAACGGGAAAGCGACGCCATCGCAGCCGAGACGACCGACAGCGTCACCGACGCGCTCGATCGTCTCGAGGAGATCGACTGTCTGGTCACCGACCTCAGGATGCCGGCGATGTCCGGCTTGGAGCTGTCCGAGCGTGTCCACGAGACAAGCGACGTGCCCGTCTTCCTGTTCACCGCGGCGAGCGTCGACTCCGAGCGAGCCGCGGCGGCGGGCGTGGCTGGCGTCGTGCAGAAAGGCGCCGGCACCGACCACTACACCGAACTCGCCATGGCGATCGAGGAAGCCGTCTAGCTTCGGGCCCGCGTCGAGCACGGCCCCGGCCCAGCCCATCTAATACCAGACGCTGCGGGTGGGACACAGGCAGAATCGAGAGCGTCTCGGCGACCGCCACCGACCTGGTTACTGATCGAGTGCCTGCCAGGACAGCTGCGGATCGCGCGCAGCCTGGACCTGATCGATCCGGCGAGCGGCGGTCCGCTCGGGCGCCCCAGCGACGGTCGCGTCGTCTTCTCCGGCCACCGCGTTGAACGCCGCCGCGAGCTGATCGAGTGTCTCCTGACTCTCTGCTTCGGTCGGTTCGGTCATCAGCGCCTCTTCGACGAGCTCGGGCCACTTGGTCGTCGGCGGGTGGACGCCGTGATCCAGCATCCGCTTTGCCACGTCGGCGGCGTCACGATCGGCGCTGGCGACGAACTCGTGATGGAAGGGACCGTAGGGCACCTCGTATTCGATCTGTTCGGCGAGGTAGTTCGCGTTGAGTACCGCCTTCGCGCTTGCGTCTGTCAGTCCCTCCCCGCCCAGCCGACTGATATACGCGTGAGCCTTGAGCAGGACGAGCCAGTTCCCGCGGAATCCGTGGACCTTCCCGATCGTGTGCTCAGGCCGAAACAGCTCGTAGCGCTGATCGTCGGCGTCGGCACTGGCACCGGTGTCGTCGGTGTGTGTGACCGTGTCAGTGTCCGTATCAGTGTCTGTGTTTGGCTCGTCTCCGTCGGTCGCCGATGTCGCCTCCGCCGGCCGCTCGCGGGCGACGCCACCGTCGGTGGCGCGTGTTTCCCGTCCGTCGGCTCGGCGTACCCGTGGGGCCGGCAGGAACGGTGCCAGCTCCTCGACGACCCCGACCGGTCCGGCGCCGGGCCCACCGCCGCCGTGGGGCGTGGCGAAGGTCTTGTGGACGTTGTAGTGCATGATGTCAAAGCCCATATCGCCCGGCCGAGCCCGTCCGAGCAGGGCGTTCAGGTTCGCGCCGTCGTAGTACAACAGTCCGCCGGCGTCGTGGACGATCTCGGCGATGGCCTCGATGTCTCGCTCGAACAGCCCGAGCGTGTTGGGATTCGTGAGCATCAGCGCCGCGGTCCCCTCGCCGACGGCCGCCTCGAGCGCGTCGAGATCGACCCGGCCGTCTTCGCCGCTCGGGAGCTCGACGACGTCGAAGCCGGCCATCGCCGCGCTGGCGAAGTTCGTGCCGTGGGCGGCGTCGGGGACGATCACCTCGGATCGGTCCTCGCCGTTGTGCTCGTGGTAGGCCTTCGCGATCAACACGCCGGTGAACTCGCCGGCGGCTCCGGCCGGTGGCTGGAGTGTCACCGCGTCCATGCCGCCGATGGTCGCGAGCTGGTCGGCTAGCTCGTCCATGACCGCGAGCGTTCCCTGGAGGTGTTCGTCCGCGCGGTCGGGGTGGACGCTTCCTGCCTCGTGGGCCGCGAGGTCTTCGACGAAGGAGGGATTGTACTTCATCGTACACGAGCCAAGCGGGAACGGTCCGCTCTCGATCCCGTAGTTCATCTGTGAGAGCCGGGTGTAATGGCGCGCGAGCTCGGGCTCTGAGAGGTCCGGGAGCTCGAGACTCTCGCGGGTCAGCGCCGCCGGGAGGTCGACGTCGACCTCCCGCTCTGTCGTGCGCTTCTCCGAGAGAAGCGGCTCGTACTGGCCGCCCTCGCCGTCCTCGCCGTCGACCCACCGTGCCTGATTGTAGGTCGTCATCGGCTCACCTCCGCGAGTGCGTCGACGAGATCGTCGACGGCGTGTTCGTTGGTCTCTGTGACACACACCTGCAGCAGGTGCTCGTCGATCGCGTGGACCGCGAACCCGCGATCGGCCAGCTCGTCTGTGATCTGTTCGGCCCTCCGGTCGGTCCGGGCGACGAACTCACGGAAATGGTGTCTGTCGTGGACCGGTGCCTCGATCCCCGGGAGCGCGTCGAGCCGTGCTGCGAGGCTGCTCGCTCGCTCGACGCTGTCGTCGGCACGCTCGATCAGCCCGTCCGGGCCGAGCGTCGCGGCGTGGATCGCCGTCCGGAGCGCTACCCAGGCTTGGTTCGTGCAGATGTTGCTCGTTGCTCGCTCCCGGCGGATGTGCTGCTCGCGGGTCTGGAGCGTGAGCGTGTACGCCCGCCGCCCGGCCTCGTCTTCGCCGGCGCCGACCAGCCGCCCAGGAACCTGCCGGAGGAACTCCTCGCGGGTCGCGAACATCCCCAGGCCCATGCCGTGGGCGGCGCCCATGCCGAGCGTCGCAGCGTCGCCGACGACAACGTCTGCGCCGACGGCCGCCGGCTCTTCGAGCACCGCGAGCGCGACTGGGTCCGAGCCCAGCGTAAAGAGCGCATCGGCCTCGTCTGCGATCGTGCCGAGCTCGGCGAGTGACTCCTCGATCACGCCGCGGACGGTCGGGCTCTCCGCGTAGAGCATGACCGTCTGCTCGTCGGCGATCGCATCGAGCGCCTCGAGGTCGGCCGCGCCGTCCGCCATCGGGTACGTCTCGACCGCGAGCTCGGCACCGTCGGCGTAGTTCTCGAGCACTGACCGTTTCTCTTCTCGGAGCTGTTCCGGAATCAGCACTCGGTCCCCGTCGACCGCACGGAGCCGGCTCGCGAGCGTCGCCGCCTCGCCAAGCGCGGTCGCAGCGTCGTACATCGAGGCGTTTGCCACCTCGAGGCCGGTCAGCTCGACCAGCATCGACTGGTACTCGAACAGCGCCTGCAGGAACCCCTGTGCTACCTCTGGTTGGTACTGCGTGTACGAGCTCAGAAACTCCTGCCGATCGGAGAGGTGATCGACCAGCGACGGGACGTACTGGTCGTAATGCCCCCGACCGAGAAACTCTACCAGCTCCGTGTTCTGGTCCAGTGTCGACCCGATCTCTCGCTGGACCGTCTGTTCGTCACGGGATCGAATGCCGAGCTCCCCCTCGAAGCGCACGGACTCGGGGACGTCAAACAGCGCCTCCTCTGACTCGGCACCGACCGCCGCGAGCATGGCGTCGGTTTCGCCGGCGGTGTGCGGTGCGTACGGACTACCTGTGGTACGTCCACCCATGTACACCGTTGTTGTGGGTCCAGATAGTGAACAGTTTCGGTTGTGACACCGGCTGCGGTCGGACCCAGACTGCCGTCGTGTCGGAACCTACTTGATCGCCGGTCCGGTAGATTCGACGATGGATCCCGCGTACTGGCTGCTCGATCTCGACGGGACGCTCGTCGACGTCGAGGAGTCGTACGTCCGCGAGCGAATCGCGGCGGTCGGCGATCGGCTCGGGGTAGGATTCAGCGACCGCGAGGCCGAGACGCTCTGGTACGGGTTCGGCACTGCGCGGCAGGAACTGCTCGCGGACCGGGACCTCACGCCCGAGCAGTTCTGGACGGCGTTTCGCGAGGTCGAGGATCCAGCCGCTCGCGCGGAGGCAACGCGGCTGTACGCCGACGCGGGAGCGACCGTGCCGGAGCTCGACGGACCGATCGGTCTTCTCACGCACTGTCAGGCACACATCGCCGGCCCCGTGCTCGGTCGCCTGGACATTCGAGACTGGTTCGATACGGTCGTCTGCTGTAACGATCAGATCGGCTGGAAGCCCGATCCCGAACCGGTCGAACGCGCGGTCTCCCGGCTCGGTGTCTCCGACGTGCACCGGGACGACGGCGTGCTCGTCGGCGACGATCCAAACGACGTGGGCGCGGCGTGGAACGCAGGACTGTCGGCCGTCCACGTTCGTCGCCGACAGCCGACCGAGGCCGGGCTCTGTGTTCGTAGCGACCGACAGGTCTCCTCGCTGACGCAGCTGTGACCCCGCCGGTTCGTTCCCGGACGGACCAGCACCGCGGGGTTTTTCGGCCGGCTCGTCGTATAAGCGACCATGTCAGAGCTGCGTGCGGCGGTCGGTGAACTGCCCGACGCGGTGTTTGCCGACGTGTTCGAAAACGAGCAGGCGTATCTCGTGGTGCTTGATCTTCCTGGTGCGACCGCCGAGACGACAGAGCTCCGCGTCGAGGACGGTCGGCTGGTCTTCGAGGCACGCCGAGAGAAGGCGATCCCGCCGGAGTTTCGGTACGTCGAGGAAGGACGATCGCTGTTTCTCGACGCCGAGCTCCCGTTGCCAGCCGACGCGACCGGCCACGACGCGACGGCGACGATTGACCGGGGCGTTCTCGAAGTTCGGCTGCCGAAACAGTCTGCCCGTGGTGAGACGACGATTCCTATCGATGAGCGGTCCGCGTAGCGGTGGGGATCGCCGGTGAACCTGCGTGCGTACTGGCGGTTCCTGGTCGTCGTCCGGCAGTTCCTCCCGTTGATCGTCGCGTACGCTCGCGACCGCCGGCGGTTCGTCCTGTTCGGTGGCCCACGGGAGCCGACCACCGAACAGCGACGACAGCGGGCGGTCCGGCTGATCGACTCGCTTGTCACGCTCGGACCAACCTTCATCAAACTCGGCCAGCTGCTCTCGACGCGCCCGGACGTGCTCCCGCCCGAGTACGTCGAGGAGTTCGCTCGGCTGCAAGACGAGGTCCCGCCCGCCGACTGGCCTGCCGTCGAGCGGGTCATCGCCGCCGACTTGGGGCCCGTCGAGGAGACGTTCGACGCCTTCGACACCGAGGCGATAAGCGGCGCGAGCCTGGGGCAGGTCTATCGGGCCGAGGTCGACGGGCAGCCGGTTGCGGTGAAGGTGCGCCGTCCCGGTGTCGAGCAGCTCGTCGAGGCCGATCTCAGGGTCGTCCGGTGGTCGCTGCCGCTGTTGATGCGGTTCGTCGACGAGGCGCGGTCGTTCTCCCTCGAGACACTCGCCGACGAGTTCGAGATGACGATCCGCCAAGAGATGGACTACGAGCGCGAGGCCCGCATGCTCAACGAGATCCGCGGAAACTTCGCCGACAGCGACGATATTCGCATGCCGGCCGTGCGCGAAGAGTACTCCACCGGGCGCGTGCTCACCATGGAGTACGTCGGCGGCGCGAAAATCACCGACCACGACCAGCTCAAGGCCTGGGGAATCGATCGATCCGGTCTCGCCGAGCGGCTCCAGCGGGCCTACATGCAGATGCTCGTCGAGGACGGCGTGTTCCACGCCGACCCCCACCCGGGGAATCTGGCGGTCACGCCGGACGGAACGCTGGTGTTTTACGATTTCGGGATGAGCGGCTACGTCGACGACCGCGTCCAAGACAGTATCGTCGATTTCTACGGTGCGGCCGTCCGTCAGGATATCGACGCGATTCTCGACACGATGGTCGCGCTCGGCGTGCTCTCCCCGTCTGCCGACCGGCAGCTGATGGCCGAGGTCGCAGAGCTCGCGATCAAGGACGCCCGGGGGCAGGAGGTCGATCAGTACCGCGTGCAACAGCTTGTCGACGAGTTCGAGGACACGATCTACGAGTTCCCGCTGCGGCTCCCGCCGAATCTGGCGCTCGTGTTACGGGTCGCGACGGTCCTCGAAGGGGTGTGCATCTCGCTCGATCCCGAGTTCGACTTCATCGACGTCGCCACGGCGTATCTCCGCGAGGAGGGGTTCATCGAGTTTGGCGCCCGCCGGTACGTCCGCGAACAGTCAGACGAGCTCCGGGCCGCCGCCGGAGCGACACTCCGGATTCCCACGAAGCTAGAGCAGGCCCTCGATACCATCGAACGGGACCGACTGACCGTCACCGCCGAGCTCGACGCCGACCGCGAGTTCGACCGCCTCGCCCGGCGGCTCGTCTACGGGATGGTCTTCGCTGCCGGAATCGTCGCTTCGACCCTGCTTGCGGTGTTTGCCTCCACGCTTGCGACCGTCGCCGTAGCCGGGCTGACGCTTCTCGTAGGTATAGTGTTGTACCGCTCCTTTCAGGACCGGACGCGGATCCCCGGCGATCCGCAGTTCACCCGCCAGCGTCTCCGCGAGGACACAGACACGCAGGGATTCGGCGACGTCGGCGACAGCGGTGACGGCGCACGCCCGGACGGTCCTGGCGGGATCATCTCCCAGGGCTCCCGGCCTCCCGACTCAGAGCCTACTGAACCACCGGGCAGCGTCGGGGCCGACGCTGACGCGACCGAGATCGATGTCGACGACGCCGCCGAGTGACTATCTGTGACTGACAGCTAACGGCACCCTCGCGCTTTAGCGCTGGGTGGGAGTCAAAGACGGCTACTCTGTCGGGGCAAACACCGGCGCCGGAGGGCCGTCGGCCGGCGTGTCGGCCAGCGCGACCCGGTCGCCGATCGCGACCGCCGTCTCGACACGCCCAAGTACCCGTGCCGGTCCCAGGTCGACGACCGCGACCACGCCCGGCTCGTGACCCGCCGGCGGCACCTCGATTCTGGTCTCGCTGTCGACGGTGCCCGTCGTCGGGAGCGCACGCGCGGTGAGCTCGCGGCTGCCACATGCCGGACAGATGCGTTTCGGAGTCGCTGTAACCGCCCCGCACCGACACTCGACGCCGAGCAACTCGCCGCGGGCGAGTGCTGCCTGCCAGTCCTCGTACGTGATCGGCGGCTCGCTCATGCGACCGCCTCCATCACCGTCACGACGGTCGTCGCGGCGTCGCCGCCGAGGTTGTGCGCTACGCCCCGTGTCGCCGATTCGACCTGCCGACCGCCGGCCTCGCCCCGTAGCTGCTCGGTCAGCTCGGCAATCTGCCCCGTTCCGGTCGCACCGATCGGGTGGCCTTTTGCCTTCAATCCGCCGGAGGGGTTGACCGGAATCTCCCCGCCACGCTCGGTCACGCCATCTGCCGCTGCCGGTCCACCCTCGCCGTCGGCGATCAGTCCCAGCGCCTCGGTCGCGAGTATCTCCGCGCCGGTGAAACAGTCGTGTACCTCGGCGAAGTCAATCGCCTCGGGGCCGGTCGCCGCCTGCTCGTACGCCTCGGCGGCCGCCTCCCGTGCCGGCCGGGTCGCGGTGAGTGAGTCTTTCTCGGCCAGCGGAACCGTCCCGGTGCGGTGACCGATCCCCGTGACCGCAACGGGCTCGCCGGCGACAGTCTCGGCCCGGTCGGGACTTGTGACGACGACCGCCGACGCGCCGTCAGAGAACGGACAGCAGTCGAGCAGGTGAAACGGATCCGCGACCGTCGGTCCGTCGAGAACTTCCTCGACGGTCACGTCTCGTCCGAAGTGTGCGTACGGGTTTGCCTTTCCGTGGCGGTGGTTTTTCACTGCGACCGCGGCGAGCTGCTCCTCGGTGGTGCCGTACTCGTGCATGTGTCGCTTGGTAAACAGCGCGAACACCCCCGGAAAAGTGAGCCCGGTCGGCTGTTCGTACTGCCGGTGTGTGGCGCTCGCGAACACGCGTGTCATCGCGGCCGTATCCAGCCCCGTTGCGGGTGTGCACCGCTCGACGCCCCCAACGAGAACGGTATCGTGGATTCCGGTCTCGACGGCTTCGACGGCGTGTTTGAACGCCGTCGAGGAGGTTGCACAGGCGTCCTCGAACCGCTGGCAGGGCACGCCCCGCAGCCCGAGGTGTGTCGCTACCGCCGGCGCGAGGTGCGTGTCGGTCTCGGTCTGGCCACCCATCGCGTTGCCGAAATACAGCGCGTCGATCTCGTCGGCGCCGACCCCGGCGTCGTCGAGCGCCGGGATCGCCGCGTCGGCAAACAGCTCCGTCAGCGGACGGTCGTGCTGACCGAACTCGGTCATGCCCGCCCCGACCACCGTCGCACGTGTCATACACCTCGTTTCGCTCCGAGGCGTATAGTCGCTGTGGGAGCCGAGCTGACGTGACGCCGCAGAAGGCTCTGCTCAGCGCAAGCGTGTTCCGTTCCAAACCGTTTATACTCGCAGGTGGACAATCCGCCTGTATGCCGAGACAACAGTCCGAAGTCCGGGACCTCGACGAGGGGAGTTACGTCATGATCGACGACGTTCCCTGCAAGATTGATGCATACAGCACTGCGAAGCCGGGAAAACACGGGAGCGCCAAGGCACGCGTCGAGGCCCGAGGCGTCTTCGACGGCCAGAAACGGTCGTTCTCTCAGCCGGTCGACGCGAAGGTATGGGTTCCGATCATCAACCGCAAGCAGGGACAGGTCATCAACGTCGACGACGACGAAGTGCAGGTGATGGATCTCGACACCTACGACAACTTCGTGATGAAAGCCGGAGACGAGGACCTCGAGGTCGACGAAGAGATCGAGTTCCTCGAGTACGAGTCCCAGCGCAAGATCGTCTGAGAATGCTCGCGGGTGCCACCGCCGACCGCGAACGCGCGGCCTACGCGGTCGTCGGTGCGCCGCTCGATCGGTCGACGACCGGCGCGCCGGGCACGCGGTTCGGTCCACGGGAGGTGCGCGCAGCCGCCCGGAGTTTCGAAGATTACGACCACCACACCGACCGGCAGTTCACCAATCTCGGTGTCTACGACCACGGTGACGTCGGCCCGCGAGGAGACGCCGCCGAGTACCTTTCATTTCTCGAGAGCCTGCTCGGCGAGCTTGCCGACGAGGGTATCATCCCGACGATCGTCGGCGGCGAACACACGGTCTCGCTGGCTGGAATCCGCGCACTCGATCCCGACACGGTCGTCTGTCTCGACGCACACTTGGACCTGCGCGAGGCATACGCGGGCAATCCGCTCAGTCACGCCGTCGTCACGCGTCGGGCGCTCGAGGTCGCTGAGCGTGCGGTCGTGATCGGTGCCCGGGCCGGCAGCGAGCCGGAGTGGGAGCGAGCGGCCGAGACGGACGTGACTGTCGTCGAGCCCGCCGCAGCCGCCTCCTGGCGGCCGTCTTTCGACGGCGAGGACGTGTATCTGAGCCTCGACGTCGACGTCGCGGATCCAGGATACGCTCCCGGGACCGGGACCCCGGAGCCGTTCGGGCTCGCGCCGTCGACGCTCCGGGAGCTCGTCCGGACGATTGCACCTCACGCGGTCGGGTTCGACGTCGTCGAAGTCAACGATCGCGACGACGGACAGGCTGCGGTCCTGGCCGCGAAGCTCCTCCGAGCGTTCGTGTTCGCTCACGCTGCCGGCTGACCGCCCTCGTTTCGCTCCCTGAAACGCGTCCCTCGGAGCTTTTATGTCGCCGACAGTAGCGTGTGGTGTCCGCCTGCCCCTGCCGGCCCTCCGGACGCGTCGGGCAGGCGGATGCCCCTGCCCCCTCTCTCCCTTTTTCGCCGTCTCCGCGTTCGATCCGTCGTCTGTAGCATCGACAGCTCTGGCCCGATACCCGACCGTTTCCTCTCGCCTCGACGGTACCAGTACGGTACGCGGGCGGCTTTTGCGTTGGCTCTCCTTCCGACGCGAAGACGCCAATTTCGGTATCGACCGCGACGGCCGTTCTGTCCGGGAACCTGGCGTCGGTCCCGCCGTACAGTTGGAACTCGGGACGTTCGCGAGGAGGCAACAGTCTGAGTGGCCTGGCGGTCAGTCGTCGCTAGCGGGCCGTCGACCGGACCGCTCGTCGGCAAACTCGATGTCAGCAGCGAGGCCGTCGGCCCCGAGTCCGATCCGGACCGACGTGGCGGTGGCGTGGAACTGCTTGCAGTGGTGACCGTCGGTGTCGAGCTTGAGTCGTGCGTCGACGATCCCGGCCTCCTGCAGCCGGTCGAGTCGACGGTAGACGGTCGCTTTCGAGACCTCTGTCGCCTCGACGAGCTCTGTCCCGGTCCGCGGTCGCTCGAGAACGGCCTCGAGCACCTCGTGGGTGTACTCGTCGCCGAGCAACTCCAAGAGCTCCCCGGCCGACACGTCTGGATCGGCCGGCTCGTCGCTGCCCGTACTCGGCGGACTCTCTGGAGGGCGTGTTTCTGTTGTGATCGCTGGGCGCATACGCGATGGTACTCACCGTCCCTTCGTGGGTGTATACGCTAGGTATTCAAACGGCAGGTCGACACTACATCTAGTAGTATAGATTGAGACCGGGTCTCTGGGGACTGCCACGTTGACGGGGACGATTGAGGCGCCCGGCGGACAAAACGGACCGGGTGTCTCGGAGTCGTGGTCGGGGTCGGCCCCGGGGAGTTCACTCGGGTCCGTGGACCTGTTGGCGGAGCTGCTCGGGGACCGTCGGATCTCGAAGCGTGTCGGTGTTTCCGAGCGTCTCGTCGTTCGAGATGTCCTCGAGGAGCCGGCGCATGATCTTTCCGGACCGGGTCTTCGGGAGCTCGTCGGTGACGATCACGTTCGCCGGGCGAGCGAAGGCGCCGAGTTCGTCCTCGACGGCCGCGACGACTGACGTCTCGATCGCCTCGTCCTCGTAGCCGTCCCGCGGGACGACGTAGGCGTCGGGAACTGCCCCTTTCTCGTCGTGATCGCGGGCCGCGACGGCAGCCTCGGCGACTGCAGGAACGTCGGCGATCGCCGACTCGAGTTCCATCGTGCCGATGCGGTGACCGGCCACGTTCATCACGTCGTCGAGCCGGCCGAGGATCCGGAAGTAGCCGTCGGTCTCGTGGACGGCGCCGTCGCCGGCCTCGTAGACCCAGTCGCGCCAGTCGTCGCTGTCGGTGTCGGAGAAGCTCGCCCAATAGGTGTCGACGAACCGTTCGGAGTCGCCGTAGATCGTCTGGAGCATGCCCGGCCAGGGCTGCTCGATCACCAGCCGGCCGGCCTCACCGCCTGCCTCCGCCACCGGCTCGCCGGCGCCGGTGTAGACTGCGGCGGCGATTCCCGGCACGGGGCGGCCGGCGCTGCCGGGTTTCATCGGCTCGAGGGCGGGCAGGTTGGTGATGAGATGACCGCCGGTCTCGGTCTGCCACCAGGTGTCGACGACCACGGCGTCGCCGCCGCCGATGTGCTCGCGGTACCACTCCCAGGCCTCGGGCTGGATCGGCTCGCCGACGGTCGTGAGCAACCGAAAGTCGAAGTCGTACTCGGCGGGAATCTCCTCGCCCCACTTCATGAACGTTCGGACCGCGGTCGGCGAGGTGTGGAAGATGTCGACATCGTACCGCTCTGCGATCTCCCAGGTGACCCCCCGGTGTGGGGCGTCCGGGGCACCCTCTCGCATCACCGAGGTGGTTCCCACGGCGAGTGGCCCGTAGACGATATACGAGTGCCCGGTAATCCAGCCGATGTCTGCCGCACACCAGTAGGTGTCCTCCGGTTTGATATCGAGTACCTCGCGGGCGGTGCCGGTCACCCAGGCGAGATACCCACCGGTGCGGTGCTGACAGCCTTTCGGCTGGCCAGTCGTCCCGGAGGTGTACATCAAAAAGAGCGGATCCTCGCTGGCACGACTGACCGGCGCGACCCGCTGGCCGCGGTGCTCGGCGACCAGCGGCTCGGCTCGGACGTCTCGTTCGCGAAGCTCCGTGCTCTCGTGGAGGCCGTCCTCGCGGGCCCAGACGAGCACCGTCTCGACGTCGGTGTCGGCACTCGCGACGGCCTCGTCTGCCTTCTCTTTGTGTTCGAGAAACTCTCCACGACGGTAGTAGCCGTCGATCGTCACGACCACCTCCGACTCGGCGTCGTCGATCCGGGTCGCGAGCGCGTCGGCGGAGAAGCCCGCGAACACCTGGCTGTGGACGGCACCGATCCGGGCACAGGCCAGCATCGTGATCGGCAGCGCCGGCACCATCGGCATGTGGAGCGTGACGACGTCGTCTTCTTCGACGCCGAGCGCCCGCAGCGCTGCGGCGGTCTCGTTGACCTCTCGGTACAGGTCCTGGTAGGCGATCCGCCGGCGCTGGTCGCCGTCCTCGCTCTCCCAGAGCAAAGCCGTCTGGTCGCCCCGGTCCGCGAGGTGTCTATCGACGCAGTTGTACGAGGCGTTGAGCTCGCCGCCGACGAACCACTCGAAAAACGGGGGGTTCGAGCCGTTGAAGGTCTCCTCCCAGTAAGAGTCCCACTCGAGTAGCTCGGCGTAGGCCTCGAACCCCTCGGGAAACGAGCGGTCGTAGACTCCGGGATCGGTCGCGTTCGCTTGCCCGACGAACGCAGCCGGTGGCTGGTAGTACGGTCGATCCCGGAGCTGTGTCTCGAGGGAATCGTCTGCCATACGCGGCTTGAGGGACCGTCACCTCTTCAACGTCCCGCCCTCGCGGTGCGCCAGCCGGGACGCGAACCGTTTTACCCTGCCGCGCCGAACCTGCGGATATGAGCTTGCAGGACCACGCCGAGGAGCTCGCCTCCGACCTCGGCGTCGACACCGCGGAGGTCAGATCCGAACTCGAGACGCTCGACAAGTACGACGTTCCCATCGACGAGGCCAAACAGACCGTACGGCGCCGCTACGACACGGACGGCGACGACGGCGGTGAGGTCCCGAGCAAGGACGTGGCGGCGATTACCGCCGACGACGGCTCGGTCTCGACGACCGCGGTCGTGTTGACCGCCGGCAAACGATCGATTCAGTACGGCGGAGACACACACGTCATCCAGGAGGGGGAGCTCGCCGACGAGACCGGACGGATCAGCTACACGGACTGGGAGGGGTTCGATCTCGAGCCCGGCGCCACGGTCCGGGTCGGCAACGCGAACACCCGCGAGTGGGAGGGCGAGCCCGAGCTCAACCTCGGAGAGGGAACGACCGTCGAGTCCGCCGCGGAGTCGCTGTCCGTGCCCTACGACGTCGGCGGCGAGGCCACGCTCGCAGACCTCGATCCCGGCGACCGCGGCGTCACCGTCGAGGTGCAGGTCCTCGAAGCCGAGTCTCGTACGATCGACGGCCGAGACGGCGAGACCGAGATCATCAGCGGCGTCGTCGGCGACGAGACAGCTCGGCTGCCCTTTACCGACTGGGATCCCCGCCCCGAGCTGCGGGAGGGCTCGGTCCGGATCGAGAACGCATACGTCCGTGAGTTCCGCGGGGTGCCCTCGGTCAACGCCTCGGAGTTCTCGACGGTATCCCCGCTCAAGGGCACCGTCGAGGTCGCCGACTCGGCAGAACGTCGGTCGATCCGGGCGGCAGTCGAGGCCGGTGGGCTGTTCGACGTCGAGCTGGTCGGCTCGGTCGTCGCGGTCCGGGACGGGTCGGGGCTGATCGAGCGCTGTCCCGAGTGTGGCCGGGTCATCGACGGCGGCCAGTGTCGGAGCCACGGAGCCGTCGAGGGGGAGGACGACCTCCGTGTGAAGGCGATTCTCGACGACGGCACCGGGACGGTGACGGTCGTTCTGGACGCCGAGCTGACCGCCGAAATCTACGGCGGCGGTCTCGAGGCCGCCCGCGAACACGCCCGTGACGCCATGGACCGGTCGGTCGTCGCAGACGACATTCGCGCGGCGATCGTCGGCCGCGAGTTCCGCGCTCGGGGCTCGCTGACCGTCGACGAGTACGGCGCGAACCTCACCGCGAGGTCGTTCGAGCAGCGCCGTGACGATCCCACGGCGCGGGCCCGAGCCATCTTGGAGGTGGCAAAATGAGCGACGCCGGCTCGGAGTCACAGAGCGGCGCCGGTCGCCGCGAGGTGGCATACCGCGCGTTCGCCGCCGAGTACGATGACGCCACCTACTCGTACTCTGCCGGCGAGGAGGAGCGAGCGCCGAACTACGTGGTCACGCCGAGCGGTGCCCGCGCCAACCGGCTGTTTCTCGTCGGCGTGCTGACCGAAGTCGAGACGGTCAGCGAGGGCGTCCTCAGAGCCCGAGTGGTCGACCCGACCGGCGCGTTCGTGCTGTACGCCGGCCAGTACCAGCCAGACGAGCAGGCGACACTCGAGGCCGCCGAGCCGCCGACTTTTGTCGCCGTGACCGGTAAGGCCCGCACGTTCCGGCCAGAGGACGCCGACCAGGTGTTTACGTCTGTCCGCCCCGAGAGCATCACCGAGGTCGACGCCGACACCCGCGATCGGTGGACGGTGCAGGCGGCCGAACACACCCTGGCCCGGATCGGACACGTCGCGACGGCGCTCTCGGGAGACGCCCGTGGCGACGCGTTGCGGACGACGCTGACAGACCGGGGCGTCGACGAGGGACTTGCTGACGGCATCGCGACTGCCCTCGAGCAGTACGACACGACGACGGCCTATCTCGATGCGTTGCGCGAGACGGCCGTGGGTGCGGCGGCCGTGGTTGCTGGCGCGCGCGACTCGGTGCCCGAGCTCACGACCGCCCCCGACGCACCGGGCGGCCCTGCTCCGACGGCTCTCGCCGACCTGGTCGCGGAGATGCCGGACCACGTGGCCGGCGCCGCGACGTCGGAGCCATCTGATCAAAGCGCGACGGCCGACACCACGGCCACGACTACGACTACGACCGCGTCAGATCGAGAGGGGCAGACGACCACAAGCGACGCTCACGCCGCGAGCGAGCCGACCGAGCAGACCGACCCAGAGACGACGGCGACCGCGACGACAGAGACGACAGAGACGACGGCAACCGCGACGACTGACGAGGACGACGACGGGGAGCTCTCCGAACCGACGATCGAGGCCGACGACGATCCCGGCGAGCTCGGAACGTTCGACGGCGAGTTCGAGCTCGAAGAGGAGACCCGCGAAGAGATCGAGTCCGAGTACGGCACGGAGTTCCAGTCCGGAACCGAAGTCGACGAGCCCGGCGCTGCAGATATAGACACGCCCGATCCGGAGACGACCGATCACGTGGAATCCTCGCTCACCGAGTCCGAGTCCGATCAGAGCCACGCGACAGATTCTGAGCCAGAGCCGGAGTCGGAGCCGGAGCCGACGGACGCTCCGGCAGAGGCAGCATCTGCGACAACGTCGGAATCGGACGCTACTCCCGACCCTGACGCCGGGGACGCCGACGCGGACGTCGAGGAGCCGGACGCGAAATCGGAGGCAGACGCCGACGGTCGTCTCGAGGATCCACAGGCGGCGCTGGTCGCGATCTTGGAAGAACTCGACGACGGGAGCGGTGCTGACCGCGACGCGGTCGTCGAGACGATGGCCGATCGCCACGGGATCGGGGCCGACGAGACCGACGATATCATCCAAGAGGCCCTGATGAGCGGCCGGTGTTACGAGCCCGACGACAGCTCGCTGAAACCAATCTGAGCTCGGCATGGAGATCGAGCCGGTTCCCAACGCGCCCGCCGCCGTCGTTGACGGAATGGCCGGCGGTTCGGAGGCCGACGCGGAGCGACTGTTGGTCATCGCCGATTACCACGCTGGGATCGAGGCCGTGTTGCGCCACGAGGGTGTCGAGCTTGCCGACGGCGGCGACCGCCGCCGCGACCGGATTCGTGGACTCGTCGCCGAGACTGACCCCGAGCGGCTGGTCGTTCTCGGGGATCTGGCTCACGCGATCGGCGACCCGTGGACGACCGAGCGGGACGAACTCACGGCGCTGTTCACCGACCTGTCGGTCCCGGTAACCGTGGTGAAGGGCAACCACGACGGCGGGATCGAGAGGATCACCGACCAGTATCCGTCGGTGACCGTGACCGACCCCTCCGGTGTCCGCTACGGCGAGGTCGGGTTCGCCCACGGCCACACCTGGCCCGGCGAGGCGGTTCTCGCCGCACCGACTCTCTGTGTGGGCCACGAGCACCCGTTGGTCCGGCTCGAGGACGCCGTCGGCGGCGGCCGCACAGAGCGAGTCTGGCTCCGCGGACGGTGTGACCCCGCGCCCTTTCGCGAGCACGGGCTGACGGCCCGAACCGAGGAGCTGGTCGTGTTCCCGGCGTTCAACGACCGCTCGGGTGGCACGCGGGTCAACGTCGAGCAGGAGTTCCTCTCGCCGTTTCTTCCAGCTGCGCTTCCGGATGGCGACGCGTACCTGCTTGATGGCACGCGACTCGGCCCGTACCGGTCGATCTGAGTCCCGACCGGACGATCCGGTAGGTTAAGACCGCGGGGACCGACCCGTGGGTATGTTCGACGCCGACGATCTCGAGGCAATCCGATCCGGACACGACCGGTGGGAAGAAGAGACCCTCGAGCCCGCCCTCGATCGGTTCGGCGAGCGCCGCGAGACGTTCAAAACCGACACCGAAGGACGTGCCGTCGACCGGCTGTACACGCCCGCAGACGTCTCCGAGTTCGACTACGAGGAGTCGCTGGGCTTCCCCGGCGAAGAGCCCTACACTCGTGGGGTCTACCCGACGATGTACCGCGGCAGACTCTGGACGATGCGCCAGTACGCTGGCATGGGCACCGCGGAGGAGACAAACGAGCGGTTCCGCTATCTGCTCGAAGAGGGCCAGACGGGACTCTCGATGGCGTTTGACCTGCCGACACAGATGGGGTATGACTCGGACGACTCGCTTGCGGCCGGCGAGGTCGGCAAAACCGGGGTGGCGATCGATTCGCTCCGGGACATGGAGCGGGTCTTCGAGGGGATCCCGCTCGACGAGGTCTCGACCAGCATGACGATCAACGCCCCCGCGGCGGTGTTGCTCGCGATGTACATCGCCGTCGGGGACCGACAGGGCGTCGACCGCGAAAAGCTCCGGGGGACGATCCAAAACGACGTGCTCAAAGAGTACATCGCCCGCAACACCTACATCTATCCGCCGGAGCCGTCGATGCGACTGATCACCGACGTCTTTGCCTTCTGTGCCGAGCAGACCCCGAAGTTCAACACGATCTCGATCTCGGGGTATCACATCCGGGAGGCCGGCGCGACCGCCGCCCAAGAGATCGCGTTCACGCTCGGCAACGGCATCGAGTACGTCCAGGCCGCGATCGATGCGGGGCTCGACGTCGACGCGTTCGCCCCGCAGCTATCCTTCTTTTTTGCCGCGCACAACAACATCCTTGAGGAGGTCGCGAAGTTCCGCGCCGCCCGACGGCTGTGGGCTCGGATCATGACCGAGCGGTTCGGCGCGGAGAACCCCAAATCGAAACAGCTGAAGTTCCACACCCAGACCGCGGGCTCGACGCTGACCGCCCAGCAGGTCGACAACAACGTCGTCAGGGTCGCCTACCAAGCGCTCGCGGCGGTGCTCGGGGGGACCCAGAGTCTCCACACAAACGGCAAAGACGAGGCGCTGTCGATCCCCACCGAGGAGAGCGTCCGCACCGCCTTGCGCACCCAGCAGATTCTCGCCCACGAGTCCGGGGTCGCAGACACCGTCGATCCGCTCGGCGGGAGCTACTACGTGGAGTCGCTGACCGACGAGCTCGCGGCCGACGCCCGGGAGATTCTCGACGCGGTCGACGACCGGGGTGGCATGCGTGCAGCCATCGAGAGCGAGTGGGTCCAACGCCAGATCCAGGATGTCGCCTTCGAACGCCAGCGCGAACAGGAACAGGGCGACCGGATCATCGTCGGCGTCAACGAGTTCACGACCGAGGACGGCGACGACGAGCAGGCAGTCGACATCGAGGAGGTCTCCGAAGCCGAGGTGCGCAAACAACGGGAACGACTCGACGCGATCCGCACGGAGCGCGATGCTGAGGCCGTCGAGGCGTCGCTGGCACGGGTTCGCGAGGCCGCCCGTGGCGAGGACAACCTCATGCCGCCATTGATCGAGGCGGTGAAGACCTACGCGACGACCGGCGAGATCGCCGACGCCCTGCGCGACGTGTTCGGCGAGCACCGTTCGGGGGCCTGAGGGTGGCTGGCAGTCTGGCCGACGGTCCTCTGAATCTGCTCAGCCGGAGAGTCTCGTCGGCGTAGGCCGAACGACCCGAATAACGTAAATCACGCTCCCGCCAACTGCTCTCATGGAGGTCAGCTTCGCTCACGCCGGCATCGCGACGACCGACGCGACAGCGCTCGCCGCGGAGTACGCCGGAATCTTCGACTGCCCGATCGTCCACGAGGAGCAAACCGACGGGATGTACTTCGTCTTTCTCGAGCTCGACGGCGGCTATCTCGAGGTGATCGAACCGATCGACGGCGGGCCGATCGCCGAGTACCTCGACGAGGACGGCCCCGGACTCCATCACTTCGCGCTCGCGACGGACGACATCACGGCGGCGCTCGACCGGGCCCGCGAGCACGGCGTCGAGCTGATCGACGAACAGCCCCGGCCGGGCGCCTGGGGGCACGACGTGGCCTTTCTGCATCCGGCCTCGACCGGTGGTGTGCTCTTCGAGTTCGTCGACTCCGCCTGAGGCCTCGCGACTACTGGATCCAGACGGTCTTACGGTTGAGAAACTCCCTGATGCCAGCGGCAGCGAGCTCGCGGCCGTACCCCGACCCCTTGATCCCGCCGAAGGGCACCCGCGGATCCGATTTCACGAGCTCGTTGACGAAGACGTTCCCTGCCTCGATCCGATCGGCGATCGCTCGTCCACGGTCTCGGTCGGCCGTCCAGACGCTCGCGCCGAGCCCGTACTGGGTGGTGTTTGCCTTCGCGACTGCCGCGTCGGCGTCGGGAACTGCGTACACCGCCGCGGCGGGGCCGAACGTCTCCTCTGCGTCGACCGGACAGCCCTCCGGGACGTCGGTCAACACCGTTGGCGGATAGAACGCGCCCGGGCGATCGGGTACTTCCCCGCCCCGCTCGACGGTCGCGCCGGCCTCTGCGCTCGCAGTGACCTGTTCGTGGAGTCTATTGCGGTGGCGTTCGCTCACCAGCGGTCCGAGATCCGTCTCGGGATCTGTCGGATCGGCCATCATGGTCTCGTCGACGCCCGCGAGGAAGGCATCGAGAAACTCCTCGTAGACGTCCTCGTGGACCAGCAGTCGCTTCGCCGCGATGCAGGACTGCCCGGTGTTTTGTAGCCGTGCCTGGACGGCCGTCTCCGCCGCGGCCTCGACGTCTGCGTCTTCGAGAACGATCAACGGGTCGCTGCCGCCGAGCTCGAGGACGGTCTTTTTGAGCTGCTCGCCGGCAGTCGCGGCGACGGCCTGACCGGCGCGGGTGCTCCCGGTGACCGTCGCGGCGGCAACGCGGTCGTCTGGCAGGATCGTCTCGTGGATCGGCTCGACGCCGATCAGAAGCGACTGAAAGGCCCCCTCGGGGGCGCCGGCCCGGTCGAAGACCTGCTCGATCGCCCGCGCCACGCCGGGGACTTCGGGGGCGTGTTTCAGCAGGCCGACGTTGCCGGCTGCAAGCGCCGGGGCCGCGAACCGAAACACCTGCCAGAACGGGTAGTTCCAGGGCATCACGGCGAGCACCGGGCCGAGTGGCTCGTAGCTGGTCCGAGCGTCGACGCCCGGCGGACTCGGATACCGCTCGTCGTGGAGGTACGTTCCGGCGTACTCGGCGTAGTGCTCGCAGACCCACGCGCACTTCTCGACCTCGCTGCGGGCCTGCGAGATTGGCTTCCCCATCTCGGCGGTCATCAGCTCGGCGTACTCGTCTGTGTTCGCGCGAAGCTCCTCGGCGGCAGCGGTGAGCAACCGTTCCCGGTCTGCGAGCGGTCGCTCACGCCAGTCCGTGAACGCGTCGGCTGCCCGTCCGAGCGCCGCCTCGACGGCCGCGGCGTCGTCTCGCTCGTAGGTATCGATCGTCTCGCCGGTGGCTGGGTTGACCGACTCCATACCGCCGGTAGGGGCGAGCCGGGGTTAAGTCTGGTTTCGTCTTGCAGCGCCATCGAAATACCCCACGAGCCGGTCGGCGGCCGTCTCCACCCGCGGACTGACCAGCGCAAACCGGATCCACTCCGCGTACTCGCGGCCGAAGGCCTCCCCGGGCATGCCGGCGACGCCGGCCTCGTCGATCAGCCGCTCGACGTTCTCGAAGCTCCCCGAGAACTCCGGGAACCGCGCCATCACGTAGAAGGCCCCCTCCGGCTCGATGTACTCCGCGCCGGCCGCCCCAAGCGCGTCGGTGAATCGATCGATCCGCGTCTGTACCCGGGTTCGGACGTCCTCGTAGTAGCTCGGGTCGGTCTCTCTGAGCGCGTGCAGTACCGCCGCCTGGGCCGGCCGGGAGCCAGTAACGGTACTCAGCATGTGCCGGGTCCGGGCGTTCTCGAGCAGCTCGCTCTGGCCGTCGGGAAAGATTGCGTACCCGACCCGGAAGCCGGTGATCGCCATCGACTTCGAGAAAGAGTTCGTGACGACACGGTGTGAAGAGTCGACCGACAACGCCGACGTGAACCGTCCGGAGTAATCGAAGTGATCGTAGACCTCGTCGCTGATCAAAAGCGCGTCGACCGCCTCGGCGATCTCGATGAGTGCAGCGATCGTCTCTTCGCCGTAGGTCACGCCGAGTGGATTGTTCGGCGAGTTGATGACGATCACCGCCGTCTCCGCTCCGGCCCGTTCGCGGACGGTCTCGGGATCGAGCCGACCGTCTGGACCGACGGAGACGTAGCCCGTCTCGCCGTCGAGGAAGTTCGCTCGTCCGGCGTAGTACGGGTAGACCGGATCCGTCAGCAGCACCTCCTCGCCCGGAAACGTCTCGAGGCCGCCAGCCATCGCGAGGTGGTTCGCTTCGCCAGCCCCGTTCGTGACGAGGAGCTGCTCGCGGTCGGCGCTCCGTCTGGCAGCGATCTCCTCGCGGAGCTCGGTCAGACCAACGCTCGGGGGATACTGGAACGTGTCGGGCTCGCCCTCGGCGTAGGCCGCGAGCCCATCTCTGAGTGCGGCCGGGGGCTCCCAGTCTGGACTCCCGCTGACCATGTCGACGACATCCCGGTCGGCCCGACTCGCGTACTGCATGACCCTGAAAAACTGCGGCGTCTCGTAGTCCATCTGTCCTTTCCCCGACGGTTACGTGGATCTGTCGCGGGCCGCTTGTCGTGCTCGCTCGACGGAGCGTCCGTCCCGGAGCAACGCGTCGACAAACAGTTCGCCGGCCTTGTACGAGGAGCGCACCATCGGACCCGAGGCCGCGTACAGGAAGCCGAGTTCTTCCTCGGCGACCCGGCGCCAGGTGTCGAACTTCTGGGGGTGGACGTGCGTGTGGACGTCCAGATGCGTCCGAGAGGGCTGGAGGTACTGTCCGAGTGTGACGATGTCGACACCCCGGTCGCGAAGATCCTCGAGCGTGCGGTAGACCTCGTGGTCGTACTCCCCGACGCCCAGCATGAGCGAGGTCTTTGCGTAGGCGTCAGACTCGGTCGCGATCTGTTCGAGCACCGATAGGGACTGCTCGTAGCCCGCCCGGGGATCCCGAACGGGACGTTGGAGTCGCTCGACGGTCTCGACGTTGTGTGCGATCACGTCGGCCCCGGCGTCGATCACCGTCTGGACGAGCTCGCGCTCGCCCTGGAAGTCGGGGATCAGCGCCTCGATCAGGACGCCGGGGTGGCGGTCGTTGATCTCCCGGACCGTCTCGGCGAAGTGGTGTGCCCCTTGGTCGGGGAGATCGTCTCTGTCGACGGACGTGAGCACGACGTAATCCAGGCCGATCTCCTCGACGGCGGCCGCAACCTTCGCCGGTTCGTCCGGGTCCAGTGGCTCCATCCCGCCGGTTGCGACGTCACAGAAGTTACACCCGCGGGAGCACCGCTCGCCCATGAGCATGAACGTCGCCGTACCGCCACCTTCACCGTCCCGACCCGACCAACACTCCCCGAGGTTCGGACAGTTGGCCTCCTCACAGACCGTGTGGAGGTCTCGCTCCCGGAGCGTCTCCTTGATGCCGGTGAACTCGTCGCCGGCAGGAAGGTCCATTCGGAGCCACTCGGGCTTTCGCGACCGACTCATACACACCGTCTGGGTATCTGTAGACAAAAGCGTGGGGTTCGCGAGTCGGCGGTCAGTCCGTCGGATCGGTGCGTTCGGTAATCCAGGCAGCGGTGTCGTACTTGTCGGCCGCCAGTCGCCGGGCAGCGGCGAGCTCCTCGGTCGTCCATCCGCTCTCGTCTCCACCCTCCTCGGCGCCGGCCCACTCGCCGAGCGCGGTCGCGAGCGCGTCGACAGCCGTCTGCCGGTCGATCCCCGACGCTGACCCCGACCCCGGCCCCGACCCGATGTCGGTCTCGGTCTCGATCGCCGTGACCCGGTCGGTGAACGTCTCCGGAGCGATGTCGGCCGCGAACGCGCCGGTGTGTGTTGCCGGCGTCAACGCATACGAGAGTGAGCCGTGCTGGATGACCGCATCGCGCTGGCGGTACTGTGCGTTGCCGCTGATCTTCCGTCCGTCGACGACGATATCGTGGGCCGGGTTGATCCCGCGAAGGTAACAGGAGGGTTCGTAGATCGGTGGGTGCTCCCGAGCTGCAAACGCGGCTGGCACTCCCATCCGCTCGAACCCGGCCAGGACGGGCTGACAGAGCTGCTCGTAGCAGGTCATGAGATCACTGGGAAACGCCGCCTCGGGAGCGACGATCGAGTACGAGATGTCGCCGTGTGGATCGTGGTAGATCCCGCCGCCGCCGGTCGGCCGGCGGGTGATCTCGATGCCGTTGTGGCTGCAGTACTCGCGGTCGACGGTGTCGATCGCCTGCCGGTAGCCAAGCGAGAGAGTCGGCTCCCAGCCGTAGACCCGGACGGTCCAGGGGCCACCGTCGGCAGCCGTCCGTGCGGCGATCTCCTCGAGGGCCATCTGCATCGCCCCCGACCGGTGTTCGTCGACGATCAGCCGCCACGTCGGCTCTGGTGAACCTTCCATCCCCATATTCCGGGCTGGGCCCGTCGGTACAAAGATCTGTCACCCCGGGACAGTCGTTATTACCGGTCGGTCCGTTCGGGTAATCGATGCGATCGATCCGTCAACAGCGCGCCGGGGCCGGTCGTCCGTGCTCCGACGCCGGCGACCGACCGTCCCCGAACACGTTCGAGCGACGGCTGCGATCACGGCACAGATCGGTAGGTGGGCACCCGTGACCGGGGGACAGACGCTCCGCTCGTTTCTGTGGCGAGCCGAACACCTGTACCCCGACCGGGAGATCGTCGCTCGGACCGGCGAGGGCACCACGAGACAGAGCTACGCCGAGTACGGCTCTCGGGTTCGCCAGCTGGCAAACGCCGTGGCTGGTGCCGGAATCGGCCCGGGCGATCGTGTCGGAACGGTCTGCTGGAACACCGCCGAACACTTCGAGACGTACTTCGGGGTGCCGAATCTCGGCGCACAGCTGCACACGATCAATCCGCTGTTGCCCGCCGACCAGATCAGACACATCGTCGCCGACGCCGGCGACCGGCTGCTGTTCGTCGATCCATCGCTCGCTGAGCCCGTCGCGGCGGCCGCCGCAGACGCCGACGGTGCCTTCGAGAGCGTCGAGCAGTTCGTGTTCACGGGTGCCAGCGTGCCGGACGTCGGACTGACCCCGGCCACCGACTACGAGTCGTTTCTCGCGGGCCACGCAGAGACGATCGAGTGGCCGGATCTCGAGGACGACCAGCCCGCAGGGATGTGTTACACCTCCGGGACGACGGGGCGCCCCAAAGGCGTCGAGTACACCCACGAGATGCTGTGGAGCCACACGATGGCGCTGTTGACCCCGCAGGCGATGTGCATCGAAGACGCAGACGTCGTGATGCCGGTCGTACCGATGTTTCACGTCAACGCCTGGGGGATGCCGTTCGCGGCCACCGCGGCAGGAGCCAAACACGTCTACCCCGGTCCGGCGCCCGATCCCGCTGACCTCATCGAGCTGATCGAGCGCGAGGGCGTCACGCTCGCGGCCGGCGTCCCGACGGTGTGGCTCGACGTGCTCGACCACGCCGAAGAGACCGGCGCCGACCTGGCGGCGCTGGACCGGGTCGTCGTCGGCGGGGCTGCGGCACCACGGACGCTCATCGAGGAGTTTGCGACCTACGACGTGGACGTGTTACACGCCTGGGGGATGACCGAGCTAACACCGCTTGGCAGCCTCGCGACGATCAAGTACGACCGACGAGACGCCTCCGAGGACAGACAGATCGAAACCCGAACCACACAGGGGCTGCTCGCGCCGGGGCTTGAGTGTCGGGTCGTCGACGACGCGGGGTCCGAGGTGCCCTGGGACGGCGAAACGTACGGCGAGTTGCTCGTCCGTGGGCCGTGGGTCGCCGAAGAGTACCACAACCGTCCGGCCGCGACCGAGGCTGCCTTCGAGGGGTCGTGGCTGCGGACGGGCGATATCGTCACGATCGACGCCGACGGGTACATCGAGATCGTCGACCGGACCGACGACATGATCAAGTCTGGCGGCGAGTGGATCTCCTCGGTCGAGCTGGAAAACGCGATCATGGCTCACGAGGCGGTCCGCGAGGCGGCGGTCATCGGCGTGTCCGACGAGCGGTGGGGGGAACGCCCCGTGGCGATGGTGGTTCTGGCCGAGCCGGCAGACGCCGACCGCGAGCAGCTGGTCGCCGAGCTGCAGGATCGACTCGCCGAGGCGTATCCCGACTGGTGGGTCCCCGACGCCGTCGAGTTCATCGAGGAGGTCCCGAAAACCGCAACGGGGAAGTTCTCGAAGCAGACGCTTCGCGAACGGTACCGCGAGCCCGATCCGGAGGCCTACGACGTGTCTCTCGACCGACCGTCCCGGGACGACCAGTGATGCGGGCAGCTTTGTACACCCGGCCACAACCCCGGCTATGAGCATCCGCGCGGAGTTCGACGCCTGGGCGACGGCGGGCAAAGACGAGGGAATGGCACGCCGACACTGGCACACGGCGAAACACGCGCTCGCTCGGATGCCCGTCGAAGCCGGCGACCGAGTCCTCGACTTGGGGACGGGATCGGGCTATGCGCTCAGGGCGCTCAGAGAGACAGCCGACGTCGGGCCGAGTGTCGGGCTGGACGGTGCCCCGGAGATGCTACACAACGCCCGCGACCGCACCGACGACTGGGCTCTCGCGTTCGTCGGCGGCGAGTTCACCGCCCTTCCGTTCGCGACGGGGAGTTTCGATCACGTCTGGAGTATGGAGGCGTTTTACTACGCACCCGACCCCGTCGCGTGTCTCGAGGAGGTTCGGCGGGTTCTCCGTCCCGGCGGCACGTTCTACTGTGCGGTGAACTTCTTCGAGGAGAGCCAGCACACCCACGACTGGCAGGACACGATCGACGTCGAGATGACCCTCTGGAGCCGCGAGCGGTACCGCGAGGCGTTCAGGACGGCTGGCTTCGCCGTTGCCGGACAGGACACGATTCCAGACGACGACGTCGAGATTCCACCTGCCTCGGAGTTCCCGACCGACGGCTGGGAGACGCGGGCAGCGATGGTCGATCGGTACCGGACGTGGGGGACGCTGCTGACCGTCGGGGTCGCGCCGGCCGCCGACTGACTTTGCCCCCGGCGTGCTGGCAGTCGCTCCGACGGGCGAGACTCGGCCCCCGGCGAGGCTCTTCCCATCTCCGTGCAGACCACACCATACCAGCCCAGCCAAGCCCGGACGAAGACGGCGGCTGCCCCCGAGAGAAGACGAGTACCGTTCCCGACACCGAGAGCAGCGTGTGACGCGACCGGCATCGTTTACCCGCGGCGACTCCTCGGTACGAGCATGGACGGTGCTCCCGGCTTTCACACCATCACCGACGAGACGGCTGAGTCACTCGGCGTTGAGGGGTCGTTGCCCGAATGGCTCACGGGGACGCTCATCCGTAACGGACCGGGACGGTTCGCGCTCGCGGACGGCGACACGGTCGATCACTGGTTCGACGGACTGGCGATGTGTTACCGGTTTACCTTCGCCCCGGCGGGGAAACCAACCCCCAGTTCGGAGGATACCGTCTACTACCGGAACCGGTTTCTCGAGACCGACGCATACGCCGAAGCGCGCAACGGACAGTTCACCGGCGGGTTCGCCACCGGCGAGACGACGCTGCGAGACCGTCTCGCCGGACTGTTCACCGACCCCTACGACAACACGAACATCATCGTCGAACGCGTCGGAGATCGGTATCTCGCGTTGACCGAGTCCCCGCGAGCAGTCGTCGTCGATCCGACGACCCTCGCTGTCATGGGCCACGCCGAGTACGACGGTCCCGAACCTGCCGGCCAGCTCGCGTGTGCACACCTCAAACGCGACCCGGCGACCGGGAGACTGTTCAACGTCGAGACGGCGTTCGGTCGGACCAGCCAGTATCACGTCCACGCCCTCACCGAGGATGGCGAACGGCGACACGTAGGCAGCGTCGAGACGGACGCGCCGGCGTACATGCACAGCTTCGCCCTGACGCCGCGGTACGCAATCCTCACCGAGTTTCCGCTTCGAGTCAATCCGCTCTTGTTTTTCAAACCGGGACGACAGGGGCCGTTCATCGAGCAGTTCGACTGGCAGCCAGACCGTGGCACCCGAGTGATCGTCCTCGACCGGACCAGCGGCGAGGTGATCGCCGACCCGGTCACCGATCCGGTGTTTGGCTTTCACCACGTGAACGCCTTCGAGCGCGAGGGCGGCACCGAGATCGTCTTCGACCTCGAGACCATCCCCGACGCTACGGCGATCGGCGAGCTGTCACTCGCCCGGCTCCAGGACGGCGGATTGGATGCGATTAGTGGGCGTCTCGAACGGTTCACTGTCGATCTCGGCGGACAGACGGGGACTGCCCGCTACGGCTCCGGGGAGGCGACCGTCGACCGGGAGATGCTGTACGACGACGGTACCGCACTACCGACCGTCTCGCCGGCGCGGTGGTGTCGGTCCCACCGGTACGTCTACGCGATGAGTATGGACCAACCAGCCACGGAGTGGGCGACCGGCGTGTTAAAATACGACACCGAGACCGACGAGGTTCGCGAGTTCGACCGCGGCGGGGACTACTTCGGCGAGCCGATCTTCGTCTCCGGCCCGGGGACAGCCGAGGACGCCGGTGTCGTCTTGACCGTCGCCTTAGACGTCGCCGCCGAACGCTCCCGACTGCTCGTGCTCGACGCCGACCAGTTTGCGGAGCGCGCGCGGGTACCGCTCCCTCACGCTGCTCCCTTCGACTTTCACGGGCGATACTTCCCCGAGATTCGGGCTCGGTCGGCGTCGCCGTAGGCCGGGGATCCATCGCCGATCCGACTCTCCCCGAGCGGTCGCTCCGTATTTGTCTGTGCCCGAAAGCATGGCGACACGACGGACCCAGTGACCGAACTCCCGGGACAGCCCAGCTGATGATCCGCTCACTCCTCCGGGGATCCGGTCGCAGCTGCCGCCAGTCGCAGCTGTGTGATATCCTGCGGATAGACCATTCGCATCGGGAGCCCGCGGTCGTCTCGGGGAACGGCCCCGGCAGCGGGGAGCGAGGCAAGCTGTTCGTCGGGGCGTCGGGCCGTGATCGCGGCGATGATGGCGTCGAGAATCTCGGTCTCGTCGCGGAGAAACGACGCGTACGGCGGTTCGAGATACTCCTTCCGGGCAGTCTCGTACAGCTCGGTGGCGGCCGGATGTTCGTCTGCAACCAGCCGTTCGCGCTCGCGCCGGCCCGCCGTTGTCGAGGCGGGGGCGACCGGCTGACCGCCATTGAGCGCGTAAAAACAGAGCTCCGGACGGGTCTCGTACAGCCGGTCGCGTGCACCCGGGTTCATGTCGATGAACTCATCGACCTCGCGGATCCGCGGAACGATGCTCCAGGCCTGGTTCTGGATACTGTAGCCGGCGCGTTCGTTGATCGCTTTCGCCTGGTCGAGGTTGTGCTTGTAGACGGCCTCCCGGACCGGAGCGTAGGCGATACTCCGTCCTCGCTCGCGAAGCTTCCGTCTGGCGGCAGTATCACAGACCCGGCGGGCGTTCGAGGGCAGGCCAACCGGAACGTCAAGACAGATCCGGGCCGCGTCGCTGTGGCGCTTCCAGAGACTCCAGATCGTGGGGAAGTGGTCGGTTTCCCAGTTCCCGTCGTCGACGATCACCCCGAACCATCCCTTCCGTGTCCGGGACAAGCCCACGTACGATGTCATCACTCCAACCAGCGTGGGCAGCGTATATACGCGTTTATCACGTGACTGAGGCGGCAGTGCGCTCAGAGTGTCGCGACCGCTGTCGGCAGCCAGCGGCGACGGTCTCCGGACGCGTGTCCGAGCTGTCTGCCAGACGTCAGACACAGACCACAAAACACATACCGGACATCGCCCGTGAGCGACATGCCGGTCATAATAAAAGACGGCCGGATACAGACCGCCTCCAGCCGAGGGCGGGACACCCAGATACTGTCCTCTGTGGGCCGCCCCTGGGCGGGCGGTGTATCTGCCCCCGTCTCTCAGATCGGGGGCGCGAGCCCGGCTCAGTCGGGCTCGCCCCGGATTCTGTTCCGTGCCTCCGCGGCGGGCTACGTACACGTACGGTCTCGATCGGTTTAGCCCTGACTCTGGGTGAGACCGACCGGGCGGTCCAGCCGTGTCTTGGGCGATGCTGTCCCACGTCCACGTGGAATTACTCTGAACTGTCGAGCCGGTCCAAGACGGCGGGCAACTCCCCGAGAGACCGAATCGTCGCCTGCGGGCTCGACTCTGCGGGCAGCTCCTCGTCTGGATGCTCCGGACGAGAGAGCAAGATGCTCGCCAGTCCGGCTCGGTCGGCGGCGAGAACGTCCTTGGGCCGGTCGCCGACGTACGCGCCGGTCGTCGCGTCGAGCGTGTGCAACGTCTCGGTCAGGTAGTAGGGGTCGGGCTTGCGCCGATGAAAGCCAGCCGGCGTCGGGTCGCGTCCCCGAACCGTATCGACGGCGGCACCGATCTCGTGACGGTCGGCGGCACCGACGACCGTCTCGTGGCGGTTGTTCGAGACGATTGCTGCGGGGCGTGTGCTGGCAACAGCGACAGCCGTGTCGGCATCGTCGTGGAAGGCTCTGTCGCCGTTCTCCAGGTGCTCGCGGGCAAGCGCAGTCGCGTAGCGTTCTTTCGCTCGCCAGAATCGCTCGAGTTCGACGCCGAGCTCGGTACAGACGGTCCGAACGGCCTCGTCACACCGATAGGCACGCAACAGCGTCCGCTGATCCGCAGAGGGCTCGAGTCCGAGTTCGTCGATAGCTCTGTCGGCGGCCCGCTCGTAGGTCCCCGGTAGGCTCCTCCGCCCTTCGAGCAGGACGCCATCCATATCGAACAGTACAGCCCTTGGACCGTCGACGGTTCGCTCCGAGTCTGTGGTCGTGGTGGTCATCGGTACCTAGACCTCACGGCGGGCTGGAACACGGGCATCGTGACTAGTTGCCGGTACGGCCTCGGGGCGCAAGACCGTTGCTGTTCGTCGTTCGACGGTCCCGTCTCGCCTGCGGTCTCGAGTGCTCTCGTGGCGTGACACCGACGACGATCTCACGGCACATACATCTCGGGTCGGAGGCAACACGTGGTGCTCGTATCGCCGATCGGGCCGGACACCTGTACGGACGCGACCCACTTCGGGGCGGGGACCGGCGTGTGAGCGGCGTGCTGTCTGGTGGTATCCGTATCCCCCTTGACTGCTCGAATGTAATCTAAGTACGGCAGGTGTCTGCCGCTATCGTGACGCTGCTGGCCCGCCGGGGAGTCGAGTCCACTCTGCCTGTCGACCTGCTCGGATCGGTCTCCTCTTGGATCGCTCGGGACCATCGGGCTGTCGTTCGTTCGCACCCTGAAAGAGGCTGTGTATGATCCATCCAGACGGTTCGGGTATGCTCCCGAGACGACGTAGTCGTCGGGAGCTCTCCGGAGGCGTCCGGAGCTGCCGTTGTGGATGCCGGCGAGGAAAGGACTATCACTCCGGGGCCGTCAGGCGGTCCATGGCACAGACACCGACCGACGCCGAGGTGCTGTACGATCTTACGCGTATCACCGACGTGGCCGTCGGACCGGCGGGTGACCGCATTGCCGTCCTGACTCACGAGCACGATCCCGACGAAGACGAGACCGTCACCTCGCTGTGGGTCGTTCCGGCCGACGGAACGCGTGAGCCCCACCGCCTGACCCGGGCCTCTGAGGCGAGCAGTCCCGTCTGGAGTCCCGACGGATCGAAGCTTGGATTTGTTGCAACCAGAGAGACCGACCCCGAGCTTCGGGTCGGCCGCGACGAGGAACAGCCAGACGACGAGGACGACGAGAGCGACGCTGAGGCGGCGTCCGACAACACCGACGAGTCCGCAACACAGGAGTCTGACGGAGACCCCGAGCCGCAAGTGTGGGCGTTCGACATGGCACGGGGCGGTGACGCCCGCCAGCTCACGTCTCGTTCCGACGGCGTCTCGGCGTTCGACTGGAGTCCAGACGGCGATCGCATCGTCGTCGCGGCGCGTGATCCCACGGACGACCAGCGAGAGAAACTCGACCGGCGTGAGGAGGGCGGCCCGATCGAGACCGAACGCCTCCAGCACAAGTACGACGGACACGGGTGGCTCGACGAGGTGACGACGTACCTGTTCGTGGTCGAGGTTGCCACCCGCGAGACCGAGCGGCTCGACGCGGCACACGACGGTGGGTACGGTGGCGTCGGCGGGCTGCGCCCGGCGTGGGGACCGACCGACCGGATCGCCTTCGTCGCGAACCACGGCGACCGGCCGGACGACACCTACGCACGAGACCTGTACACCATCGCTCCGGACGGCACGGACCGGCAGAAACACACAGACGGAACACTCACCGTCGGCGACCCGACGTACAGTCCCGAGGGACGACTCGCGTTTATCGGTCGCGACCCCGAGAACTGGTACGTTCCGACGGAGCTGTTCGTCCTCGACGACGACAGGCGACGGGCGGTCTCGACGGGGCTCGACCGGACGCTCCGTCGGCCGCAGTGGGTGGACGAACAGACGCTGCTCGCGACGATCGCTGACGAGGGACAGACGCGTCTGGCCCGGTTCGACCGCGACGGCGGGGCCGAACGCACGTTCACGATACAGGGGCGAGAAGAGACGATCGGCGCCGTCGATCACGCGGGCGGGACTCTCGCCGTCGAGTTCGCGACGCCGAGCGGAAGCGATCTCTACGCGGTCGCCGACGAGGACGTCGCCGCCGAGTCGGGGACGGAAGATCCGCGGACACAGCTCACGGCGTTCAACGCGGGAGTCACAGAGCTCCGTCCCGACCCCGAGGTCCACCGCCTGCAGTTTGCGGGCGCCCGCGGCGAGGACGTCGAAGCCATCGTCGTCACGCCACAGGAGTTCGACCCGGACGATCCAGAGTCCCGTGGGCTGATCCTCGACATCCACGGCGGCCCGATGGCCTACGACACGCCCGGAGTCAGCTTCCAGGATCGGTACTTCACCTCGCGGGGATACGTGCTGCTGAAGGTGAACTACCACGGCTCGACCTCGTACGGACGGGCGTTCTGTGAGTCGCTCAAAGGCGCGTGGGGCACGCTGGAAGTCGAGGATCTGCTGGCCGGCGTCGACGAGCTCGTCGACCGGGGCTGGGCCGACCCGGACCGGCTGTTCCCAACCGGCTTCTCACAGGGTGGGGTCAACACTGGCTATCTCGTCACGCGGGACGACCGGTGGGCCGCGGCGGCCGCCGAGCACGGCATCTATGACCTGCGTTCGTCGTTCGGAACCGACGACTCGCAGAACTGGCTTGAGGCCGACTTCGGATTGCCTTGGGAACGCCCCGAGGCCTACGAGGCTGCCTCCTCGATTACCGACGTCGGGAACGTCGAGACGCCACTCTTGCTCACGGCCGGTGAGAACGACCACCGGTGTCCGCCGTCCCAGTCAGAGCAGCTGTACGTCAGTCTCCGCAAACAGGGCGTCGATGCGAAGCTCGTCGTCTACCAGGACGAACACCACGACATCGGCGACCCCGACCGAGCGATCCACCGCCTCGAGACGCTCGATGCGTGGTTCGCGACCTACGACCCCGAACGTACTACCGAAACCGACTGAGGCTCCCAGCCGCTCCGACGGGACCGCTCCGGTCTGCTCCGTCTCGTGGCCTGCTGCAATCGGGGGAGTGTGACGGGTGGAGTGTCTCCCGTGTTCGCGTGCCGAGGACGGTCATCACGACTCAGTCGACCGGACACCGATCGATACCCATCAGCCGGTAGAGGAGACACCGGCGAGTCGCCCCCTCGACGATCAACACGAGGGCGACGATCCCGACTGCGACTCCCGAAAAGACCGGCACCGTCACCGCACCGAGTGCGGCGAGGACGGCAAGTCCGGCGAGACCGACACCGAGAAGCACCCGTCCGGCCGCGTCCACCGGACCGACGTTGCGTTGCATGGTCGGTGCGTGTCACGCCTCCTCGAAGGCGAGCGCGGTGCCGTTGATGCAGTAGCGCTTCCCGGTCGGCTCGGGACCGTCGTCGAAGACGTGGCCGAGGTGACCGCCACACCTGCTGCAGAGCACCTCCGTCCGGAAACCCAGCAGTCCGGTGTCGCGCTGTGTCTCAACCGCACCGTCGGCGATCGGATCCCAGAAGCTCGGCCAGCCGGTGCCGGAGCTGTACTTCTGTGCCGAGTCAAATAGGTCTGCGTCGCAGCCGGCACACCGAAAGACGCCGTCCTCGTCGACGTGTAGCAGCTCCGAGGTCCCGGCGGGTTCGGTCCCGGCGTCGCGAAGGATTCGGAACTGGTCATCGGTGAGTCTCTGTCGCCACTCGCCGTCGGATCGTCGGGCGGGGTCGTCGGTGCTCGGTCGATCGGACATACGTCTTACTGGGGAGCAACGAGCTTGAACGTTGCGCGGGAAACGGCCCCCGACAAGCTCCAGACGACGTTTCCTCCGTGCTCAGTCACAACGGCTCGATCCTGCTCGGTCGTTTGCCCGTCCGAGCTCCGAGGCGAAATACGCCTCTTCGGCTGGATCGCCGGCGAGCGGTTCGAGCTCGCCTGCTCCACACCTGCTGCAGGCAGAGGGCGGATCGACAGCCGGTCCGGCGTAGACAGTCGAACACGACGGGCAAACGGCGTACACGAGAGCGGTCAAAACTGGATGTCGGGGGCCGTGACGGATCGGTCTCGGGAGAGAGCTGCCGGTTGCTGTGCTGCCGTCTGGTTTGGATCGAGCAGCCGTGCGACGACCATCGCGGCACCGGGAGCCTGCATGATCCCGTGGCCGCTGAACCCACTCACGTGAACGATACTCTGCCGGCGATCGACGATCGGGATCCGGCTCTCGGTCATCGCGTACAGTCCGGTCCAGCTCTCACGGACTGTCGCCTCGGCGACCAGATCGGTCAGACGGCCGCCGTTTGCTCGCAGTCGGTCGACGTACGCGGAATCTGGCTCGCTCGTAAACGCCGTCGGGTCGTCCGGCGAGATTTCCTCACCCGCAGTGGTGAACGCTCCACCCGCGTACAGCTGGCCGTCAGCCCGCGGGAGCACGTACGCGCCCGTGTCGACGTCGACCGCCAGCGGCGCCTCGGGCGAGACGCTCGCGTCGAGGACCGACAGCCGCCGCCGGTCGGGCGTGATCGGGAGCGACTCGCCAGCGAGTCCGGCGACCGCGTCGGCCCAGGCTCCAGCGGCGTTGACGACGATGTCTGCGTGTTCCACGTCACCGTTCACCGCGACCCGGACGCCCTCGTCGGTCGGCGTGAGGTCGGTCACCGCCGCGTCCGTTCGGAGCTCGACGCCCTCGGCGGTCGCAGCGCTCGCGACGGCGTCGACGATCCGCTCGGGCGAGGCGAGCGCCGCCGTCGGCGAGAAGAGACTCGCCGTGTATCGGTCGTACGCAAGCTCGGGGGCCGTCTCGACCGGTGCCGGCGGAGTGTCGTAGACCGCTGGCTCCCCGTTTGCGGTCTGTCGTGCCGCCTCTCGTTCGAGCTGTTCTGCCATCTCAGGCTCGTCGGTGAGAAACAGATAGCCGTTCCGTCGGAGCCCGATCTCGTGATCGAGGATCCGGGCTGCATTGGCCCAAAACTGGAGGCCTTTCCGAGCGAGATCGATGTTGGTCGGGTGTCGGTAGACCGTCCGGAGGCCACACCCGGCTGCTGCGGTACTGCGAGAGCCAAGCGAGGACTCGCGCTCGAGCAGGACGATCTCGTCGTCGCGTCCGTCGGCTCGAGCACGCCTGGCCAATACGACGGCCGTCGTCAGTCCGACGACGCCGCCCCCCACGATCGCGATTTTTGTCTGCGTCACTGCTCTCCAGTTCGGCCCGGCGGGCAAGTATCCTCGGCTTCGCGCCGACGGGTCCAGTCGGCCGCGACGACGAGCCGGCGACGATCGAGCTCCGTAGAGGCTGTGCGACGAGCGCTCACAGGTGGCCGGGAGTTATCCGACGCCGGCAACGAGCAGTCGTATGCGTCGGCGAGAGGTGGTGACCGGGCTCGCTGGAGTGGCAGCCGTCAGTGTACTGTCCGGACCGCTGCGCGACAGTCGTACGATTAGCGATCCGGAAGCTGACGTCCCGACCATCGCCGCCTCGGGGTCGCCTGCCACGATCTGTGCGGCCGAGCCAAAAGCCGATCCCGGGATCTACGCGATCGACGAGCCGGCCTTCGCGACCGACTGGGGCGGCTACGATGTCGGCGACCGGTACGCGAACGACGGCCGGCTGGGCGAGGAGTGGACGGTCATCGGGCTCGAACGCGGAGACAGGGGGCGGGCCTATCCCGTGCCGGTGTTGTGGTACCACGAGATCGTCAACGACGAGTTCGGCGGTCCGGTACTGATCACGTACTGTCAGATCTGTCGCTCAGGACTGGTGACGCGGCGACTCGTCGACGGCGCGCCGACGCGGTTTGAGGTCTCGGGGCAGCTCTGGGAGCCCCCCCGGGAATACACGAGCGCAAGCGTCGCGAACGACCGCGTCATTGGCGTCTCAGAGCGGGACGGCGAGTCGGTCCGAGTTCTCAACAGCGGCAACCTCGTGCTCGTCGACGAGGCCACGGGGAGTTTCTGGAGTCAGCTGCTGGGGCAGGCGATCTGTGGACCCGCGGCCGGGGATCGACTGTCAGTCCTCCCGACGACGATCACAACCTGGGAGGACTGGCGGGCCACTCACCCGGACGGCGAGGTGTTGTTGCCGCCGCCACACTCCGGGACCGTCGAGTAGCTTCGGGAACATTCCGACGCGGCGAGGAGTGGAGCCGGTCGCCGACAGAGAGGGCCTGACGGCGACCGGGGGTAGCTGGAGGGCCAAAGCGGGGGTCGATCGGCTCAGTCGTCGGTCCGTCTGAGGATCGCGAGCGCTAGGGCGGCGACGACTGGGAGGAGCAACCCGAAGCCGGGACTGGTTGCGTCTGTATCTCCGGCGCCGTCGGCGGGCGCGGCAGTCAGGACGAACCCGTCGAGGACCCGATCCGCGTCCCACGTGGCCGTGTGGTCGCTAACGGCCGGCTCGGGGGTTGCCTCCACGGTCCGGTACTCGTCAGGAGCTTCGACGACGACCGTCCGATCGGACGCGAACCCGTCATCAAACGGGCTGGTCAAGCGGAGTCGGTCGCCGTCGATGGCGGCGAGATTCTCCCACGTGACGGTCACGGCCACGACGCCAACTGACCCGTCGTCGGTCGCCCGCGAGTCGAGGCGCGGATCGACCACGCGCATCTCGCGGTTAGTCTCGGCGTTCACTGCTTCTGAGACGACCGTCAGTCGGCTCTCGTACCGGTCGAGCAGCGCCTCCTGTCGCTGCTGGTCGGCACGGAACTCTTCGAAGTCCGTCCGTTCCTCGGAGTCGGTGAGACCGAATGTGACCGTGAGCATCAGCGTCGCGTCACCGCTCTCGTCGAGGCCCACGACGACGGCCTCCTCGGTGTGGTCTGTCGCCGCCGCGTCGCCGGTGACACCGAGTGCCGCGACGACGACGAGCACCGCCGCGGCGAGACCGACTCGCGCGATCGCCCTGCGACTCAAACGGCGATCGAGGAGTTCGAGCCTTTTCAGGAGGAGTTCGCGGCCAACCGATCGCGGTTCGTCGATCGGTTCCGGGACCGTATGACTGCCGTCGTCGACAACGCCCGGGTGGAGACCCAGCGAGAGATGAACGTGACCGGCTTTGAGGCAAAAACTGGGACCGAACAGTTCCCGCAGCGGTGGGGCTTTCTCAGCTACCGGTTCACCTGGACCGGGTTCGCCGTCGCGGGCGAAGAGTCGGTTTCGGTCGGAGACGTATTCCAGGGCGGCCTGTTCCTGCAGGAGGACGACCTGCTGTTCATCGAAGGGCCCGCCGAGTACCGGGTGGCGAGCGTCGATCCGGCGCCGGACGAGCAGGACGACACCCAGCTCCAGTGGGACGGACCGCGGTCGTTCGCCGACGAATGGCCCCAGGTCCAGTTCACCGCGGAGGGTGCGAACAGCGATGCCGAGACGCCTGGATCGTCGGACGACGGCGCCGACCCCGGTGACAGACTCTTCGTGCCGGCGTCGCTGCTCGCCGCCGGCATCGTGGCGGCGGGCCTCGCGCTCGGGATCGTCTACGCCCGGCAGCGCGTCAGCACCGACGGAGACACCGCGTCTCCGAGGGACGGCGGGACGGGCGAGTCAGCGACTCAAGTGGGCCCCGAGAGCTCCGCAGCGGAGGCGACCGACAGGCCATCGGAGGAGGAGCTGGTGACCGACGAGGATCGGGTCGTGGCCCTCCTGACCGAGGAAGGCGGTCGGATGCGACATACCGCGATCGCAGACCGGCTGGAGTGGTCGGACTCGAAGACCTCGCGTGTCCTCTCGGACATGGCAGACGAGGGAACGGTCGAGAAGCTCCGCATCGGACGCAAGAACGTGATCGACTTGGGCGACAGAGAGGAGTGACCGCCGGACTCTTCTGCTGTCAGCCCCGCATGATAGTGTGAGCAAACCGGCGAGCGCGGATGGGGAGTCTCGTCGCATCGAGGTCCACCCAGGGAAGGAGGTCGTCGTCGAGTTCGACCCCGAGTTGACCTTCGAGTGTGTTGAGGGCTGTACCTGGTGTTGTCACCACGGCGTCTTGCTGTACGAGGAGGACCTCTTCGAGCTTGCCGATCACGCGTCACTCTCGGAAGCGACCACGCACGCCCGAGGAGAGTCGTTCGTTCGAAAGGAGGACAAAGACCGCGAGGACGAGGTCGGCGCGGACGGAGAGGCATGCTACTTCCTGCGTGAGGATGGGCTCTGTGCGCTGCAGGCAGAGCACGACTGGAAACCCACGCGATGTTCGGTGTTTCCCCTCGGCGTCCACGTCGAGAACGGCGAGATCCACGTCTCGG
>OBKM01000009.1_pt1 | contig 68542 bp, 72 predicted proteins | sample 1519691 | NCBI WGS metagenome assembly OBKM01 (sample SAMEA37050418, study PRJEB22526) | metagenome | biome: saline pan; feature: lake; material: water | place: Egypt | collected 2015 | depth 0.5 m
TCTTGCCGGTGTTCTCGTCGGTCTGCATCAGCCGGTTGATGAGCCGCTCGACGATCGAGATCTCGGATTTCTTGAACTGCTTTTCGGAGTGACGGCCCATCGTGTGAGCGATCGGCGTCACCGTGATGTAGCGGCGCGTCGAGGGATCGGAGTACTCGATCCCGTCGACCTCGTACTCGCCGAACAGCTTCGCCGAGACGCGCTCGTCGTCGGTCGACGCCGGCGCGTCCGGTTCGGGGGCTTCCGAGCTCATCGTTATCGCACCGGTTTCTCCGCGTTCCCGCGGACGAGCTCGATCATCGAGACGCCGTTGACCTTCTCGACTTTGTAGTTGACACCGGAGAGGTCGCCCATCGCGCGGCCCTTCGCGCCACCGATACCGGCGATCGTGACTTCGTCGTGTTCGTCGATAAAGGAGATCGCGCCGTCGCCGGGGCAGAAGGCGGTGACCTGTTTGCCGTTCTTGATGAGCTGCACCCGGACGCACTTCCGGATGGCCGAGTTGGGTTGTTTTGCTTCGATTCCGACCTTCTCGAGGACGATACCCCGACCCTGCGGGGCCCCTTCGAGGGGGTCGGACTTCTTTGCGAGTCCGCGGGCACGGCGCGCGTAATCGGAGTCGGACCACCGGTGCTTTTGACGGTCCTTCTTGAGTTTGCGCGCGGCGTATTTGCCGTTCGCCATAGTACATGTCCTTTCCCTACGAAGCTACTTAAGCGTCCCTTTTCCGCGTCGTACGCGTGAGAGGGACCCACGGAGAGGATCGTCAGCACGTTCACGTATTTATACCCGAGATCACACAGCGCGGACGCACGCCGGAGGGAAACACACATTCGCCGAGGGGAAACACACTAGGGGCGGCCGCGAGAAGCGCCGGCAGATGACCTCTACCCGGCTGGTCGTGCTCGTCTCGCTCGTCGCCAGCGCCGCGATCGCGGTCGCGAAGTTCGTCGCCTGGCTCGCGACGGGCAACGCGAGCATGCTCAGCCAGGTGTACTACTCGCTTTCCGACGTCGCAAACCAGGTGTTGTTCCTCCTCGGGTTCCGGATGAGCGAGGCCGGAGCGTCGAGAAAACACCCCTTCGGCCGCGGCAAGGAGCAGTACTTCTTCGCGTTCGTCGTCACGATGTTGCTGTTCGGCGTCACCGGCTACGCCGCCGTCCGGGAGGGGTATGAGACCGTCGGAACGGTCGCCCGCGACGTAGACGTGACGATCAACTACGTCGTGTTGGGTGTCGCGTTGGTGTTCGAGTGTATCGCGTTTTATAAGTCCTACCAGGCCGTGCGCGAGGAGGCGAACGAGGAGGGGTTCGGGTCGCTTCGGGCGACGTTCCACAGGAGCAAGGACGCGCCGCTCATCACGGCCGCCACGGAGAACTTCATCGCCGTCGTCGGGGTGCTCGTCGCCCTCGCCGGCGTCTACTTGACCGACGTGACCGGGAACACGGTTTATGACGCGATCGGCAGCGCCGTCATCGGCCTCATGCTGATGGGTTTTGCCCTCGCGTTGGCCTGGGAGAGCCGGGGGCTGTTGATCGGCGAGGGTGTGACGGGACGTGAACGGCGGGCCGTACTCGACCGGGTCGCCGCCGTCGACGGCGTCGTCGACGTTCTCGACCTCCGGACGATGCATATGGGGCCGGACTCGGTGCTCGTCGCCTGCGAGATCGACTTCGAGAACGGACGGACGACGACGGAAATCGAGGCGATCGTCGACGCGGTCGAGATCGCGGTTCGGGAGGCCGTGCCGGAGGCAAAGCGGATCTACGTCGAGGCCGAGTCACACGAGTTGACCGTGGATCGGGAGCCGTGACCGGCCTCAGGTCAGTTCGATGCCGTCGATGTCGAAGTGACGCTCCGCCAGCCGTCGTGCGAGGTCGATCCGGCGGCCGTCCTTCCCGATCGCGACACCGCGGTCGTCGTCGTCGACTTCGGCGTAGGCGACCGTCGTGTCGGTCTCGCTCACGGTAACGTTGTAGACCGCCGCCGGGGCCAACGCGTTCGCGACGAAGTCGGCCGCGGTGTCGGCGTCCTCGACGACGGTCACGTCCCGCCCGACGGACGACTCGACACGCCGGACGTGTTTGCCGCCGGGACCGATCGCCTGCCCCATCGTGCCGGCCGGCACGACGAAGGCGAGGCGGTCGTCGTCGACGAGACAGTCGATCGCCGGGACGTCCGTCTCGTCGTCGAACAACGCGATGTACCGCCTGGCCTCGTCGGAGAGCGTAACTGGCATGTGTTGGGTCGTGGGACCGCTCAGTCGTCCGCCGACGGAGCGGTGTCGCCCCGTTTGGCACCCATCCGCAGGTCGACGTCGCCGGTACCGAGCTTGATCGGCTTGCCGACGATGACGTTCTCCGTGACGCCGTCGAGGTCGTCGACCTCGCCGTGGATCGCCGCACCAAGCAGGTGGTTGACCGTCACCTCGAAGGCGGCGCGGGCGAGCACCGAGTCCTTGTTCCCGGAGATGCCGTGGCGGCCGATCGACTCGATGTCGCCGCTGTTGGTCATGATGTCCGCGACCAACATCAGATGACGGATGTTCACGTCGTCGAGTCCCTGCTCTTCGAGGGTGTTCATCGTCTCCTCGATGATCGCCTCGCGGGCCGCCTCGATCCCGAGGTTGCTGTGGATCTCGTGGATGTTGTTACAGGTCGTGCGCGAGGCGTCGACGCCCTCGATATCGAGGACCTTCTTGAGGTTCGACCCCTCCGTGTAGAGGATGAACTCCTCGCCCGTGTCGAGTTCCTCCTTCCGGATGACGACCCGGCTGATCTCCTCGATCCCCTTGAACACGATGTCACGGAGTTCCTCGACGAGCTGCAACAGCTGCCGGTAGGAGGGCTCTTCGGGGCCGAACTGGACGACCGTCGTCGACGGACGGTCCGTCTCGACGCCGAGCTCGGCTTCGATCGTCCCCGCGATCCGGCCGGCGATGTCGTCGATGCTGTTGACCGTCGGCCACCGCTCCGCGAGCGTCTCCTCGTTGAGGTCGATCCGGACGAGCATGTCCGCGACGTTCGTCGAGACGTCCCCCAGCGCGAGGATCTTCGTCGCCTCGATCTGCCAGACGACCTCGTGGGCACGGTCGCGGTGTTTCGCGTGCTCGCCGTCGAGGTGGACCGTCATCATCGGCGTGTCGGGCGTTTTCCGGGCGTCGACGAGTTCGATGAGCCGCGGCAGCCCCTGCGTGACATCGATCTCGGCGACGCCGGCGTAGTGGAACGTGTTCATGGTCATCTGCGTTCCGGGTTCACCGATGCTCTGTGCCGACACCGTCCCGACCGGATCGAGGGGATCGACGCGGTTTTCGAGGTACTCCGACTCGACGCCGTAGACGATGTCCTCGATCTGGTCGTCGGTCAGGTTCTCCCGGATCTGGATCGTTTCGTAAACGTCGTCCTTGAGCCGGCGGGGGAGGTCGCTGTCCTCGACGATCGCCTCGATATCGTCGGTGATCTCAGTCATCCGAGCCCACCTCCGCGCCCGAGGCCGACCGCCACGACTCCCCGTGTTCGGAGATGTTCGTCGGCGACTTCGGGATGCCGAGGGCGTCCTCGCGGTCCTCCGGGGAGTCGAACTCCTCCTCGAGAACGCGATCGACGATCGAGTCGATGTCGATCTCGTAGTCGTCGTTCGAGGAGACCTGGACCGGTGAGGTGCCGTCCTCGCCGAACTCGAACTGGACGACCGTGTCGGAGGTGTCCCGGACCGTGCCGTCGTACTGCGCCTCGAGCTCCGAGAGGGCGTTGATCAACCGTCGCTGGAGGTAGCCGGACTTGGAGGTCCGGACCGCCGTGTCGACGAGCCCCTCCCGGCCACCCATCGCGTGGAAGAAGAACTCCCGCGGTGTCAGTCCGTTCCGGTAGGAGTTCTGTACGAACCCGTGGGCGTCGGCGGAGAGGTCGTTCGGCTTGAAGTGGCTCAGCGTCCGGTCCTCGTAGCCGCGGTTGATCCGCTCGCCCCGAACCGCCTGCTGGCCGACACAGCCGGCCATCTGGGTCAGGTTGAGCATCGACCCCCGCGCGCCCGACTGGGCCATCACGACGGCCGGGTTGTCGTCGCCGAAGTGGTCGTCGGCGATGTCGCCGGCGGAGTCGCGGGCCTTTCCGAGCGTCTGCATGATCTTCATCTCCAGGGTCTCGTCGACCGTCCGCCCGGGCAGCGACTCGAGTTCGCCCTTACGATATGTCTCGATGAGCGTCTCGACGCGCTCGTTTGCGTTATCGATCGCCTCGGCGATCTGCTCTTCGGCCTCGCGTTCGACGGACTCGTCGTCGATCCCGATCGAGAACCCGAAGTGCATGATCGAACGCATCGCAAGCGTCGCGACCTCGTTGACGAAGACGCGGGCGCGGGTGTTCCCGTACACCTTACAGATCGTGTCGACGATCTCGCCGCCGAAGGCGCCGACCGCGTCCTCGTCGATCGTGCCGTCGACGAGCTGGCCGTCCTCGACGACGACGGTGTCGCCGGCCGACGACGTGAACTCGAGGTCGAGCCCGTCCGGGAGCAGCTCCGAAAAGAGGCTCCGGCCGGTCCAGTACTCGAGGCCGTCCTCGTCGGTTCCGTCCGGCTCCGGCAGCCCGTCGATGCTCGTCGCCCGGAGCAGATCGAGGGCCTGGGTCTCGTTGAACTGCGGGTTCTCGTGAGTCAACAGGTACAGCCCGGAGATGTGGTCCTGGATCGCGCCGATGATGTTCTCGCCGAAGCGCGGGCTGAGCATCTGTTCTTGGACGCGCATGAGGACGCGGGCCTCCGCACGGGCCTCCTCGTTTTGGAGGGCGTGCATGTTCATTTCGTCGCCGTCGAAGTCGGCGTTGTACGGCGGACAGACCGTCGTGTTCAGCCGGAACGTCTTGTACGGCATCACGACGACCTCGTGGGCCATTATCGACATCCGGTGCAGCGACGGCTGTCGGTTGAAGATGACGATGTCGCCGTCGATGAGGTGGCGTGCGACCTCCCAGCCGGGCTGGATCTTCTCGGCGAGCTCCTCGCAGTTCTTCTCCGTGACCTTCAGCCGACGGCCGTCGGGCCGTTTGACGTAGTTCGCGCCCGGGTGGGTCTCGGGGCCGTTCGAGACGTAGCGGCGGGCGTCCTGTAAGTTGCGCTCGTTGACGTTCATCGTCTGGGTCATCTCGCTCGCCACGCGGTCGGGGACGCCGACCTCGTTCAGCGACAGCGTCGGGTCCGGCGAGATGACGGTCCGGGCCGAGAAGTTCACGCGCTTGCCCGAGAGCGAGCCGCGGAACCGGCCCTCCTTGCCCTTCAGGCGCTGGGAGAGCGTCTTCAGCGGCCGGCCCGAGCGGTGTCGCGCCGGCGGTGTCCCGCTGATCTCGTTGTCCATGAACGTGGTGACGTGGTACTGCAGCAGCTCCCAGAGGTCCTCGATGATCAGTTGGGGCGCGCCGGCCTCGCGGTTCTCCATGAACCGCTGGTTGATCCGGATGATGTCGACGAGTTTGTGCGTGAGGTCGTCCTCCGAACGCTGGCCGTTGTCGAGCGTGATCGAGGGCCGCGCCGTGACGGGCGGCACCGGGAGCACGGTCAGGATCATCCACTCCGGTCGGGAGCGGTCCGAATTGATCCCGAGCGTCTCGATGTCCTCGTCGGGGATCGCCTCGAAGCGGTCCCGGATGTTGCTCGGCATCAGCTTGTCGCCGCTGTAGGAGACGAGGAAATCGGGAGCTGGCGCTTTCTCGAAACGGCCGCCGAAGGCCCCGTCGGAGGACATCGTCTCGCCCATTATCTGGAGCAAGGAGACGTGCTCGCGGCCGATCCGCTCGCTGTCGCCCGGCCCCTGTCCGCTCATCAGGCGGCTGATGTCCGCGACGGTGAGTTGCTCGTCGCCGCCCCACCTCGCGACGACGTCGTTGACCGCCTCGACGAGCTCGTCGAGCTCGATCTCGGTTCCGCCCTCGCCGCCTTCGAGAGCCTCCGCGAGCAGGTCCCGGACGTCGCCGTCCGGCACTGGTCCCTGTTCGAGGTACGTGGAGGGTTTCTCGTGGGTGATATCGTACTGAGCGGTCGGATACCCCTTCCGGTAGCCGTCGTCCTCCGTACAGTACGGGCAGTAGTCGGCGTCCCTCGCTTGCCGGATCCCCGCTTTCAACACGTCGGCGGGGTCCTCGTCGAGATCGCGGGTGCGTTCGAGTTGGTCGATGAACTGTTCGCGCTTCCGTTCGGCCGCGCGTTCGGCTTTCTCCTGTGCTTTGCGGGCGTCCTCCGGGCTGACGAACCAGTTCCGGGGCGGGGTGTCGTCGCGCTCCTTGAAATACTCCCGGCGGTACTCCCGGTCCGAGGGATCGGCGAGCGTCAGTCGGCCGCACCCGCGGCAGGTGCCGCGGAGCAGCCGCCGGATCAGCTTCGCGTGGCCGACGTGAACGACGGGGGCGGCGAGCTCGATGTGGCCGAAGTGGCCGTTACACGAGCCGCTGTGTTTCCCGCAGGTCTTACACTCCAGGCCGGGGTCGATGACCCCGAGTCGGGGGTCCATAAGCCCCATGTCGATCGGGAAGCCGTCGTCGTCGTAGGTGTCAGCCGTGATGATCTTCGTGGCCGACATGTTCCGGTACTCCTCTGGGTCCATCAGCCCGAAGCTCAGCGAGCCGATCTCTTTTGGGGTTTGTCCTTGCATTATACTGCGTCCTCCAGTTCGATCCGTGGGGCGATACCGAGCGCCTTCATCTCGTCGAGCAACAGCTTGAACGCGTAGCTCATCTCGACCTCGTGGACGTCCGTCTCCTCGTCACAGTTCGGGCAGTAGACGCGCCGTTGTTCGACGTTCTCGACGGCGGACATACCGCACTGCCCGCAGACGTAGATGTCCTCGCGGTCGGACTCGTCGAGGAGCCGCTCCTTGAGCGTCATAGCCGCGCCGTGGCCGATGAAGACGTCCCGCTCCATCTCGCCGATACGGAGGCCGCCCTCGCGGGCACGACCCTCCGTCGGCTGTCGTGTCAGCACCTGCACCGGCCCGCGAGAACGGGCGTGCAGCTTGTTCGAGACCATATGGTAGAGCTTCTGATAGAAGATGACGCCGACGAAGATCTCCGCCTCGATCTTCTCGCCGGTAACGCCGGAGTACATGACCTCCTTGCCGTTGGATTTGTAGCCGCGGTCGACGAGCGCCTCCCGGAGTTCGTCCTCGTTTTCGCCCTGGAACGGCGTCCCGTCGACGCGGCGGCCCTCGAGCGAGCCGACCTTGCCGCCGAGCATCTCCAAGATGTGGCCGACCGTCATCCGGGAGGGAAGCGCGTGGGGGTTCAACACGAGGTCGGGGACGAGCCCCTCCTGTGTGAACGGCATATCCTCCTGTGGCGCGAGGTGGCCGACGACGCCCTTCTGTCCGTGCCGGGAGGCGAACTTATCGCCCAGTTCGGGGACCCGTTCGTCCCGGACCTTCACCTTCGAGAGCTTCGAGCCGTCCTCACCCTCCATGAGCGTGACGGTGTCGACGACGCCGGATTCGCCCGAGCGCATCGTCACCGACGTTTCGCGGCGCTTCTGGGGGCTGAGACCGCCCATGTCGTCGGGCTCTTCGAGGAACCGCGGCGGCGACGTCTTCCCGAGCAGCACGTCGTTCTCGCCGACGTCGGTCTCGGGGTTGACGAGGCCGTCCTCGTCGAGGTGCGTGTAGGCCTCCTCGCCGCGTGCGCCCCGAACGTCGTCCTCGGGGATCTCGAAGCGGTCCTCCTGACCGCCCGGGTAGCGGCGCTCCTCGCCCTCATAGGTGCGGAAGAAGTGCGAGCGGGCGAGGGCGCGCTCGACGCTCGCTTTGTTCATGACGAGCGCGTCCTCGATGTTGAACCCCTCGTAGCTCATCACGGCGACGACGAAGTTCTGCGCCGCCGGCCGGTCGTCGTACCCGATCTGTTCCGTCGTCTGCGTCTTGACGATCGACAGCTGTGGGTAATGCAGCAGGTGCTGGCGGGTGTCCGGGCGGATCCGGTAGTTCGCGCTCGGTAGTCCGAGCGACTGTTTGATCATCCCGGACCCCATCGTGATCCGCGGGGAGGCGTTGTGTTCGGGGTAGGGGATCATTCCCGCGCCGATGCCGAACATCAGCTGCGGGTCGATCTCCAGGTGGGTGTGGTCCTCGGTGAGATCGTCCTCGTCGACGGCGACGAAGATATCCTCTTCCTCCTCGGCGTCGATGAACTCGACGTAGCCGCGGTCGACGAGCGACTCGAACTCGAGATCGCCCTCCGTGACGGCCTCAAGCTCCTCCTCGCCCAGTATCGGCTCGCCGTCCTCGACGACGAGGAGCGGGCGGCGGGCGCGGCCGGCGTCGGCGTTGACGATGACCTCGTCGGTCCGATCGCGGACCGAGACGTTGACCATCTCGTCGATCTCGCCGCGGCGGCGGGATTCTCGGATGTCGTTTGCGAGTCTGTGCGGGTCCGGGTGGGTGCCGATGAGGCTCCCGTTTACGTACACTTTGGCTTCTCGTCCCTTGCTCATGTTAGTCGTCCGCGGTGTGTGTTTCGACCGTCTCGATTCCCGGAATGCCCTCGACGCCCATCGACGCGAGCTCGCGTTTCAGCTCGCGCTCGTCGTCGACGTTCTGGGACAGCTCCATCGCCTGTGCGAAGTTCTTCACGAGACCGCAGTTCGGCCCCTCCGGCGTCTCGGAGGGACAGATCCGACCCCACTGGGTGGCGTGGAGGTCCCGCGCCTCGAAGTGCGGCTGTGAACGGCTGAGCGGCGACCGGAGCCGCCGGAGGTGTGACAGCACGCCCATGTAGTCGGTCCGATCGACGAGCTGTGAGACACCGGATCGGCCGCCGACCCAGTTGCCCGTCGCGATCGGGTGTTCGAGCCGTTCGGTCAGCACGTCCGAGCGGACCACGGTGCTCACCGACAGTTGGCGGTTCCGCATGTTCGCCCGTTCGAGCTGGTATTTCACGTCCCGTGCGAGCTTGTTCAGCGCGGTCCGGAACAGGTCCTTCATCAGGTCGCCGGAGACCTTCAGGCGCTTGTTGGCGTAGTGGTCCTTGTCGTCGGATTCGCGGCGTTCGAGCGCCAACTCGAAGCAGGCCTCGGCCATCCGACAGAGGTAGACGGCCTTGTTCATGCGCGTCTCCTCGTCCTCGACGCCCTCCTCGTGGAGGTGCGGGAGGAGGTACCGATCGATGACGTAGTTGGCCCGTTTGAGCTGGTAGTTCTTGCCCTGCCCGGCGGCGACGCGCTGGCCGAGCGTCTCGATCGCCTCGGCCGTCGAGCCGACCTCGGCGGCCTCCAGGTTCTCGAGCATGAACTTCACGATCTCGGGGTCGTCGCTCACGCGGTGGACGATCTCCTCGTCGGATTCGAGCCCGAGCGCCCGGACGAGCGTCACGAAGTTGATGCTCCCGGAGACCGAGGGGAACGACACCTCGAGAATGCCGCTCCGGTTGCGCTCACACAACACGAGCGCGCGGTACCCGCGGCGCTGGGAGAACGTCTTCGCGATCTGGATCTCGTCGCCGTACTTCGTGTCGTACTCCGCGAGGATCTTGTTCGGCGCGAGGTCCTCGCTCGTCATCAACACGCGCTCGGAGCCGTTGACGATGAAGTAGCCGCCGGGGTCGGCGGGGTCCTCGCCGATTTCGATGAGCTCCTCGTCCGTGAAGTCGTGTATGTTGCACTCGTTCGAGCCGACCATCACCGGCATCCGGCCGACCTTCGTTTCGGCCTGGTCGACGACGTGTTCTTCCTCCTCGTCGCCGCCGCGGACGATGGACATCTCCATGAACACCGGGGCGGAGTAGGTGATGTTGCGGAGGCGGGCCTCCTGGGGGTACAGCAGTTCCTCGGAGCCGTCGGCCTCCCTGACGCGGGGGGTCACGACCCGGACGTTGCCGAGATCGACGCGGACCGGCTCTTGGCCCTCCTTGTCGCCGATATCGGTGTCGATGGACTCCTTCTCGTCGACGACCCGCTGCATACCGCGGTCGAGGAAGTTGTTGAACGATCTGAAGTGATGCTCCGCGAGCCGTTCCCGCGAGAAGTACTCCCGCGAGATCGCGCGTCGGTCCTGCCTGTTCATTCTACCACCAGTCGATACACCACCGCTTCGTCGGTGGTTCGGGAGTCCCTGACGATCTTCACGACGTCGCCGACCTCCGCGTCGTCGGGCAGCGCCGCGTCACGGCGCTGTATTTTCGGCAGATCTGTGCGTTCGATATCGTACTCCGCGAGCACGTCCTCGACGGCGTCCCGGTCGATGACCGTGTGCTCCGGAACCTGGTTGTGTTGGCTTACGTCTACCATGTGTTTGGCTGGCGGGGGAAAGAAGCTATCACGAGATACTACAGTTCCTTATTCGTGGTGAGGATTTAAACGTTTTCAACTCAGACGGCGGTGGCTATTCGGTCCCGCCCTCGGTGCGGGCCGAAAGCTGCTCGTTGTTCGCTGATACGGCAGCAGTATTAAAAACCCTTGTGTCGCAGCCGGCGTCGATACGGGCCGGGCGTCGGCGGGCGTGTTCGGTCGCCGCTTAGAGGACGTGTTCGGTGTCGTAGGAGCCGAGCACGCGCACCCAGCCGTGGGTCGCGATCTCGCGCAACTCGTCGACCGCGGCCTGGGCGCGCTCCTCGTAGAGCCCGGCCGCGAAGTCGATATGGAACATGTAGTCGCCGAGTCGCTCGCCGCTGGGCCGGGACTCGACCCGCGAGAGGTTGATGTCGCGCTCGGCGAACGGCTCGAGCATCTCGAGGAGCAGCCCGGGAAAGTTCGTGTTGGGATAGACGATCACCGTGCTCTTGCCGCCCGCGTCGGAGCGCTCCGTCTCCGGCGCGAGGACGAGAAACCGCGTCGCGTTCGAGGTGCTGTCCTGGATGTCGCGGGCAAGCACCTGCAGGTCGCTCCCCGCCGTCGCCGGGTGGCCGATCGCCGCGACGGCCGGGTCCTCGCGGGCCCGTTCGACGCCGCGGGCCGTCGAGGCGACGGCCTCCGTCCGGGCGCTCGGGTACTCCTCCGCGAGAAACGTCCGACACTGTGCGAGCGCCTGCGGGTGGCTCGCGACGACCTCGAACTCGCCGGCCTGCGCGAGCAGCGCGTGTTGGATCGGGGTCACGATCTCCCGGACGATCGAGACGTTCCGATCGGCGAGGGCGTCGAGGGATTCGGTGACCGAGCCCTCGATGCTGTTCTCGATCGGCACGACGCCGCGCTCGTACTCGCCGCTTGCGACCCCCTCGATGATCCCCGTCACGGACTCGACGAACTCGATGTCGTCGGTGACGGATTTCGTTGCGCGGTGTGAGTACGTCCCTTCCGGGCCGAGCGTGAGGGCTTTCATCGGCTGTCGGTACTCGGGCGGCGTTCAAAAGGCGTTGGGTGACGGTCGGGGGTCTACCGCGAGAAACCCTCGTGGAGGTCGGCACTGGCGTACGCGCTGGCCCGCCAGGCGGTATCGACGGCAGCAGTCACCACGACGCCGACGAGCAGGGCGACGGCGACGGCGGGCATCGGCCCCGGAACGGCGACCTCGGCCGGGAGCGACGGGACCCGCCCCGCGACGACACCGACCCCGCCGGCGCCGACAACGAGCAGCGTCGTCCCGGCGGCGCCGATCGCCTGGATTCGGCGGCGGCCGGGGGTCGGGACGACGCGGTTCGCGCGGTCGACGGCCGACGACAGCGTCGCGGCGTCGAGGACGAGCGCCGGGACGACGAATCCCCCACAGCCGGCGGCGACCTCCCTCGGAGCGGTGTCCTCGGTCGTCAGGATCCGGTCGGCGATCCCCCCGACCGCGACCGTCGTCTTTGCCCACCGGTACAGCGGTTCCGAGCGGGCCCGGACGACGCGGACGGTCCGCGCGAAGCCGGCCGAGTCCCCTCGGACCCGGCGGCCGACCGCGTAGGCGATCGCCGCGCTACACGGGAGCCAGACGGCGGCCGCGACCGACAGCGTCGCGCCGGCGACGACGCCGACGAGGACGACCGCGCCGAGGCCGCCGAGAAACGCCGATTCGGCGATGGCCGTCCCCGAGGCGAGCGTAAACGCCAGTTGCCACCCCGCGACGACCGTCGCCCAGACACCGACGGCCGCAAGCGCCGTCCACGCGAGCGCGGCCGGGGAGCGGAGGTACGTGCGGACGCCCATGCGAGTCAGTTAGGATGGGCCGAGTCAAAAAACCCGCTTCGGTCAGAGCTCGTCGTCGGGCGTCGGGACGCCGTCGTCGGGGTCGTCGAGCGCCTCGAACGTCTCCTTGAGCTCACGGATCCGGTCGCGGATGTCGGCCGCGAGCTCGAACTCGAGGTTGTCGGCGGCCTCGGACATCCGGCGTTCGAGGCGCTCGACGAGCGCCTCGGCTTCCTCGTAGGAGTCGGCCTCGACCCCCGAGACGCCGTCCGTGTCCGTCTTCGAGCCGGGGAGGTTCGTCTCGCCGATATCCTTCTCGATCGTCCGGGGTTCGTGACCGTGCTCCTCGTTGAACTCGGTCTGTATCTCCCGGCGGCGACGGGTCTCGTCGATCGCGGACTGCATCGAGTCGGTCGTTTCGTCGGCGTAAAGGACGACCCGCCCGTCGACGTTTCGCGCGGCCCGCCCCATCGTCTGGACGAGCGTCGTCTCCGAGCGGAGAAAGCCCTCCTGGTCGGCATCGAGGATGGCGACGAGACCGACCTCGGGGATGTCGAGCCCCTCCCGCAGGAGGTTGATGCCGACGAGCACCTGGATCTCGCCGAGCCGCAGCGACCGGATGAGCTCGTGTCGTTCCAGGGTGTCCGTCTCGTCGTGCATGTAGGCGACGTCGACCCCGGCGCCCTCCAGATACTCGGTGAGGTCCTCGGCCATCCGCTTCGTGAGCGTCGTCACGAGGACGCGCTCGCCTTCCGGGGTCGCCTCGATCCGTTCCATCAGATCCTCGATCTGCCCGTCGGCGGGGGAGATCTCGATCTCCGGGTCGACGAGATACGTGGGGCGGACGATCTGTTCGACGACCGCGTCGGAGTGTTCGCGCTCGTGGTCGCCGGGGGTCGCCGAGACGTACAGCGTCCGGTCGGTCTTGTCCTCGAACTCCTCGAACGTCAGGGGGCGGTTATCGTAGGCCGTCGGCAGCCGAAACCCGTTCCCGACGAGGGAATCCTTTCGGGATTTGTCGCCCTCGTACTGGCCCTTTATTTGCGGGATCGTCTGGTGGGACTCGTCGATCACCGTGAGGAAATCGTCGGGGAAGTAATCGAGCAGGGTGTATGGCGGCTCCCCGGAGGCCCGATCGGACATGTGGACGGAGTAGTTCTCGATCCCCGAACAGTAACCCGTCTCCGCAAGCATTTCGATGTCGAAGGTCGTCCGCTCCTCGATGCGTTGGGCCGCGACGAGATCGCCCTGCCGTTCGAAGTAGCTCACGCGCCGCTCCATCAGCTCCTCGATCTCCTCGATCGCGCTCCGGAGTTTCTCCTCGGGGATCGAGTAGTGCTCGGCGGGGTGGACGAGGGCCGCGGGCTCCGAGGAAACCACCTCGCCGTTCAACACGTCGACTTTCATCAGCCGGTCGATCTCGTCGCCCCAGAACTCCACCCGGACGGCGTGGCGACCGTACATCGGGAAGATCTCGACGGTGTCGCCCCGGACGCGGAACGTGCCCTGCTGGAAGTCGACGTCGTTTCGTTCGTAGTTCAGATCGACGAGCGAGGCGAGAAGCCCCTCCCGACCCACCTCGTCGCCGGGCTCGAGCCGCATCGCCATTCGCTCGTAGTTGCCCGGGTCGCCGAGGCCGTATATGGCCGACACCGAGGCGACGACGATGACGTCATCGCGCGTCAGAAGCGACCGAGTCGCCGAGTGTCGCAGCCGGTCGATCTCCTCGTTTATCGACATGTCCTTGTCGATGTAGGTGTCGGTCTGTTCGACGTAGGCCTCCGGCTGGTAGTAGTCGTAGTAGGAGACGAAGTACTCGACGGCGTTGTCCGGGAAGAGGCCCCGAAACTCCTCGTAGAGCTGGGCGGCGAGCGTCTTGTTGTGGGCGATGACGAGCGTCGGCTGTTGGAGCTCCTCCATCACCCACGAGACGGTGTTCGTCTTCCCGGAACCGGTGACTCCGAGGAGGGTCTGTTTCTCCGCGCCGGCCTCATAGCCCGCGACGAGTTCCTCGATCGCGTCGGGCTGGTCGCCAGCGGGGTCGAACGGTGCTTCGACGCGGAGGGGGCGGTCGAGATCCGGCCGGTCCGGCTGCAGCGGTCCGGTGTCGCTCATTGATGGGTGATAGGGGTTCAGGCATTTCAGCTGTGCGCTCGCGGCTGTCCATCCGCGGGTCGGGCGACACGTTCGTCGGGGCCGGTTACGGCGGTCCTATGATATAGGGGGCCGAACGGTCAGTCGATCAGCCCGTACCCGTTTTTGAACAGGTACACGTCCAGCGCGATCACGGCGGCCGTCGCCGCGCTCAACACGCCGAGCGAAACGAGCGGGTCGACCTCCTGATACCCCAAGAAGCCGTACCGGACGCCGTTGACCATGTACACCATCGGGTTCAGAAGCGACAGCGTCCGGTACAGCGGCGGGAGGATCTCCAAGGAGTAAAACACCGCCCCGAAGAAGACGAGCGGCCGCAGGATGAACTGGTTCATCACGGTCAGATCGTCGAAGTCGTCGGCCACGAGGCCGCCGATGACGCCCAGCGAGGCGAAAAGGAGCGGCACGACGAGCATGAACGCGGCGAGATACAGCGGCTCGGCGATCGGGACGGTCGTAAAGGCGAGGCCGATCCCGACGATGATGACGCCGACGACGACCCCGCGCAGGGCGGCCGCGAGGATGTACGCGAGCACCATCGACGTGTACGAAAGCGGCGAGGTGAGCGTCTCGTGGATGTACTCGTTCCAGCGCCCGTGGAAGATCGAAAAGGAGGCGTTCTCGAAGGCGTTCGAGATCGCGCCGAGGACGACGAGCCCCGGTAACAGGAAGACGATGTAGTCGAAACCGGCAATGTCGTCGATCCGCTGGCCGAGGATCACGCCGAAGACCGCGAAGTACAACACGTTCGTGATCGCGGGCGGGAGAAACGTGTTCTGCGGGCGGCGGACGAACCGAAGGATCTCGCGGCGGAGCAGCGATCGGAAGCCGGTACCGAAGGTCCCGTTTCCGGCCGTCGGATCGCCGCCCGCGCCGGGGTCGGTATCGGCGCTCACTGCGGCACCTCCATCGGCTCGGCGTCCTCCTCTGTGCGGGTCATGTCGACGAACACTTCCTCGAGGGAGGCCCGGCGGATGTCGAGATCGAGCACCTCGTAACCCTCATACTCAAGGGCCCGCAGGAGGTCCGGTGCGATCGAGCCGCCGCCCTGGGCGGTGACGACGAGCGTCGAGCCGTCGAGGCGCGCGTCGACGACGCCCTCGACGTCCGGCTCCGGGACGGTCGTCGGGCGGTCCGAGAGCGTGAGGTACACCTGATCCGTGCCCCGCGATCTGAGCTCGTCGGGGGTCGACACCTCGACGATCCGGCCCGAGTCGACGATCGCGACGCGGTCACAGAGCCGTTCGGCCTCCTCGATGTAGTGTGTGGTCAGGAGGATCGTCGTCCCCTCGGCGTTGAGCCGTTCGATGACGCGCCACAGATCCCGCCGCAGTTGGACGTCGACGCCCGCGGTCGGCTCGTCAAGGATGAGCAGTTCGGGATCGGTGACCAAAGCGCGTGCGAGCAGAAAACGCCGTTTCATACCGCCGGAGAGCCAATCGAAGCGCGTCTCGCGTTTGTCCCAGATGCCGACCGTCTTCAGCGCCTCCTCGGCGCGGCGTTCGGCGGTTTCGGGCGGGACGCCGTGATAGCCCGCCTTGTGTTCGAGCACCTCGTGGATCGGAAAGAACCGGTCGACGTTGAACTCCTGTGGGGCGAGCCCGATCCGGTCGCGGGCCTGCCGGTACTCGGTTTCGACGTCGAAGCCGAACACCTCCGCCGTGCCACCGTCCTTGCGCACGAGGCCGACCAGAATATTTATAAACGTCGTTTTCCCGGCGCCGTTCGGGCCGAGCAGGCCGAAGAACGCCCCACGTTCGACCTCGAAGCTCAGCCCCTCAAGCGCCTGCACGTCGCCGTAGCCTTTCCGGAGGCCGTCGGCGCGTATCGCGGGTTCCATACCGGAGGGAGAGCCGTCAGCCGTTTAAAAGGCGTGAACTTCGGACGGCGTCGGCGACCGGGGGACGGTGGCCGATCCGGGCTTATATACCCCCACCGTACGTACGCCGGGCCGATGGTCTCCCAGCGAGCGCAGGACGTGACGCCGTTTATGGCGATGGACGTGCTCGAACGGGCGAACGAACTGGAGGACGTTGTCCACCTCGAAGTCGGCGAGCCCGACTTCGAGCCGCCCGAGGCGGTGTTCGAGGCGGCGATCGAGTCGCTCCGGGCGGGACACACCGACTACACCGAGGCGAAGGGGAAACCCGAACTCAGGGGGGCGATCGCCGCACATTACCGCCGCGAGTACGGCGTCGAGATCGACACCGAACGGATCGTCGTGACGCCGGGGACCTCGCCGGGGCTGTTGTTGGCGCTGGCCGCGCTCGTCGATCCCGGCGAGGAGGTCGTGTTGACCGATCCGCACTACGCCTGTTATCCGAACTTCGTGCGGACCGTCGGCGGACGGGTCGAGACTGTCCGACTGCGGGCCGACGACGGCTTCCGGCCGCGGGCGGCGGCGTTCGAGGCGGCGGTCTCGCATGCGACGCGGGCGCTGCTTTTGAACTCCCCCGCGAACCCGACCGGCGCGGTGATGGACGGGGAGACGCTGGCCGACGTGGCCGCGATCGCGGCGGCGGCGGACGCGGTGCCGGTCGTCGACGAGGTGTATCACGGCCTCACGTACGACGCCGAGGAGCACACGATGCTCGAGTACACCGACGACGCGTTCGTCCTCAACGGGTTTTCGAAGCGCTTTGCGATGACCGGCTGGCGGCTGGGTTGGGTGATCGTCCCGCCGGGGTACGTCGAGGCCGTGAACCGGCTTGCCCAGAACGTCCTCATCTGCGCGCCGAACTTCGTCCAGGACGCCGGGATCGCCGCCCTGGAGACGCCGCCGGAGCGGCTCGCCGAGATCCGCGAGACGTATAAAAACCGGCGGGATCTGCTCGTCGACGCCGTCGCCGAGTGGGGCCTCGACCTCGGCTACACGCCCCAGGGGGCCTACTACCTGCTCGTCGACGTGAGCGATCTCCCCGGGGACGCCGTCGACGTCGCCGACTTCCTTCTGGAGGAGGCCGGCGTTGCGGTCACGCCGGGGGTGGACTTCGGCGAGGCGGCCGCCGACTACCTCCGGGTCTCCTACGCCACCGACGCCGATTCGATCGAAGAGGCGATCGACCGGATCGACGCGGCCATCGGGCGGTACGAGCCACGCTGATCGACCCGTCCGTACCGTCCGTTCCGGTCGACGGGTTTGTACGAAGAACTTACTGGGTGTGCTCGGATCTCCATACGTCATGATGGGCGGAGACGACGGAACGATCCGGGTCCTGCACGCGGACGACCAGCCCGACTTCGCGCGGTTGGTTGCGGCCAACGTCGAACGCGAGGACGAGCGGATATCGGTGCAGACGGCCACCTCGGGCGAGGAGGCGCTCGATCTGCTCTCCGGGAGGATCGACTGCGTCGTCAGCGACTACTGGATGCCAGACACGACCGGGCTGGAGCTGTTCGAGGCAGTCAGAGGTCGGTACCCCGACGTGCCGTTTATACTATTCACCGATACGGGGAGCGAAGCGGTCGCGAGCGAGGCGATCTCGGCCGGCGTTACCGACTATCTGACGAAGACGGCCGTCGACGGCCAGTACTCGCTCGTTGCCGCGAAGATCGCCACACACGTCGGGAAACGACGGGCCGAACGACGGGCAGCGGAGACGGAACTGCGGCTCCACGAGCTCGCCGATCAGACGGAGGACGTGCTGTGGACCTTTTCGGCCGACTGGAGCGAGCTGCAGTTCATCAACGGTGCTTATGCGGACGTGTTCGAGGAACCCGTCGAGCGGATCCGAGCGTCCCCCAAGTCGTTCCTCGAAGCGATCCACCCGGACGACCGCGAGCGCGTCGAGATGACGATGGGGCGCGTGTCGAACGGCGGTTCCGAGCGGATCGAATACCGGATCGACACGCCGGGAGCCGGCGAAAAGTGGGTTGAGTCCCGCGCGAAGGCCGTTATCGAGGGCGGACAGCCGGTTCGAGTCGTCGGGTACACCCGGGACATCACCGACCGCAAGCGGTGGGAGAAGGAACTGGAACGGAAGAACGATAAGCTGGAACGGTTCGCCTCGACGGTCGCCCGCGACCTGCGGAACCCCTGGAGCGTCGCAAGTGGGTTCCTGGATCTCGCCCGGGCGGAGCGTGACAGCGATGACCTCCGGACGGTCGCGAGCGCACTCGATCGGATGGATCGGATCGTCACGGACCTGCTCGATCTCGCCCGCGCCGGCACGACGATCGACACGAGGGAACCGATCGAGCTCGGGAGCTTCGTCGATACCTGTTGGGATTCGGTCCCCTCGCCGGAGGCGTCGCTGCGGGTCGGGACGGAGCTGACAATCTCGGCCGATCCGACCCGGCTGGCACAGTTGTTCGAGAACCTCTTTCGCAACTCGATCGAACACGGCGGCGAGACGGTGACGATCCGCGTCGGGACACTCGGGACGGACGAGGGAACCGGTATATACGTCGAGGACGACGGGCCGGGGATCGACCGGACCGAACGGGGGTCGGTGTTCGACAGCGGCTACTCGACGAACGAGGACGGGACGGGGTTCGGGCTCGCGATCGTCGCCGAGATCGTCGAGGCCCACGGCTGGGAGATCGAGGCGACGGGCGCCGATGGCGGCGGCGCGCGGTTCGAGATCACCGGCATCGGAACGGGTTCCGGGTGACGCCACCGGGCCGGGGGTCCTGGCCCCCGGTCGGATCGTCTTAAACTGGAGTTGTTCTAAAACAACCACAATTGTTTTGATGGTCGGTTTAGTTGTATGCCTATGGCACGCACAGCGCTTCCGCACGACGCCAAGGCCGGCCCGACGAAGCCGGAGGTCCGGTCGGTGACGCTCGGGAAGCTCGGGCTGGACGGGTCCGAGCACTTCGTCGAAGTCGGCTCCTGCACCGGAGCGGTGACGATCGAGGCCGCCCGCCGGGCGGGGCGCGTGACGGCGATCGAGCGCAAGCCCGAGCGCCTCGACGCGACCCGGCGGAACCTCGCGGCGAACGGTATCGACGGCGTCGAGCTCATCGAGGGGGAGGCCCCCGAGGTCCTGCCCGACGACGCCGACGCGCTGTTTCTCGGCGGCTCGCGCAACTACGCCGAGGTGCTCGATCACGCCGTCGAAACTGGCGTCGGCCGCGTCGTCATGAACGTCTCCCGGCTCGAGGTCGCGGGCGATGCGGTCCGGGCGTTCCGCGAGCGCGGGCTCTTCGAGGAGGTCGTCCAGATGCAGGTTTCGACGGGCTACGAGCTCGCGGGGGCGACGAGTTTCGATTCGGACAACCCCGTCTACGTCATCACCGGCGGCGCCGACACGGAGGGGTCGGCGTGACGCTGTACGGTGTCGGCCTCGGCCCCGGCGACGCGGAACTCATCACGGTCAAGGGGCGGAAGACGCTCGAATCCGCCGACGTCGTCTACACGCCCGGACGGCTCTCCCGGGGCGTCGCGAACGAGTACGTCTCCGAGTCGCAGCTGGGCGATCTCGACTTCCCGATGACCCGCGACGAGGAGGAGCTCCGGCGCGCCTGGAAGGCCGCCGCCGCGGAGATCGCGCCGACCGCCGCCGACGGGACGGCCGCCTTCGTCACGCTGGGCGATCCGAACGTCTACTCGACGTTCGGACACCTTCGCCGGACCCTCGATCGGTTCCACCCCGAAGTCGACGTCGAGACGGTCCCCGGCGTCTCGACGGTGACCGCGTTCGCGACCGCCTTCGACGTCGAGATCACCGCGGGATCGGAGCTCGTGCTCCGGGAGGCGGCACGCGGTGCCGCCCCGGTCGGGCCGGACCGGCTGGTTCTGTTCAAGGTAACGGATGTCCCGACGACCCACGGGAAACTCGTCGATGCGGGCTACGACGTGACCTACGGCCGCCGGCTGTTCATGGACGGCTACGAGACGGTCGTCACCGACGATCCCGACAAACTCTCCGAGCGCGACTACTACACCGTCGCCTACGCGGAGCGGCCGGATACCCGCGAAGCCCCGGCGACGGCGGCGTTCGGCACCGAGACGGAGGCGGACGGCGGATCGGTGGCCGACCAACTCGCCGCCGCCGAGTCGGCCGGCGACGGCGAGGCGTACCGCGGCGGGGAGACACAATGAGCGACGACACGGCGCCACAGGCCGCGATCGACGCCGAGCGCGAGAAACACGCCCACGAGCGCGACGACCGCGTCTACGGCCGCACCGCGGGCGACGAGCAGGAGGGGATCCCCTTTATCGGCGCGGGACCGGGTCACCCCCGGCTGTTGACCGTGGCGGGAAAGGAGGCCATCGAGGCGGCCGACCTCGTCGTTCACGCCGGCTCGCTCGTCAACAGCGAGGTGCTCGACGCCTACTGCGACGGCGCGGAACTCGTCAACAGCGTCGGCAAGGACCTAGAGGAGCTCGTCCCGCTCATGCGGGACGCCTACGAGGAGGGCCGGACGGTCGTCAGACTCCACAGCGGCGACCCGGCGATCTACGGCGCCGCCCTCGAACAGATGGACGCCCTCGAACACGAGGGCGTCCCGACGTATCTCGTCCCCGGCGTCACCTCCGCCTTCGCCGCGAGCGCGACGCTGCGGACGCAGCTGACCCTCAACGAGACGGCGAACCACGTCGCCTTCACCCGGCCGCAGGGCAAAACGCTCGACAGCGAGGACGACCACATCGCCGACTTCGTCGGGATGGGTGACGTGACGACCTGCATCTACCTCGGCACCCACGCGGTCGCCGACACGATGGACCGGCTCCTCGACGAGGGCGTCGACCCCGACACGCCGGTGTCCGTGGTGTATCACGCCTCCTGGCCCGACGAGGACGTCATCGAGGGGACGGTCGGCGACATCGGAGCGAAGGTCGACGACGCCGGCTACCGCGCCTCGGCGATGGTGTTGATCGGCGACGCCGCGGCGGGGGCGGGCTACGAGCGCTCGTATCTGTACGGCGGCTGGGCCAACGGCGAGGAGCCGGGCGGAAACGACGGCGAAACGGAACCCGAGACGACTTCCAACGACTGACAATGAGCACTGACACAGACACGGACGACGGCACTGACGGCGACGGGGGCGGGCACTGTTCGACCCCCGACTCGGACGGCGAGGTCGCCGAGGAGATCGCGATAATCAGCTTCGAGCGGAAACTACCCGTCGCCGAGGAAATAAAGGCCGAGTTGGCCGACGAGTACGAGTCGATCGAGATACTCGAGTACCACGGCGACGTCTTCGCCGAACACTGGGGCGAGTACGACTGCTTCGTCGGGCTGATGGCCTCCGGGATCGCGATGCGGAAGACAGCCGGGCTGCTCGACGACAAGTGGGACGACCCCGCGGTCGTCGTCATCGACGAGGAGCTGACCTGGGCGATCCCGCTGACGGGCGGTCACCACGGTGCGAACCAGGTCGCCCACGACCTCTCGAAGCTCGGCGCGGTACCGGCGATGACGACCGCGAGCGAGGCGGCTGGCAAACAGGGGATCGAGTCGAAGGCGAAGGCGCTCGACGCCCACGTCGTCAACGGCGACTCGACGGTGGCGACGAACCTCGCCGTCCTGAACGACGAGATCGACGCCGTCGAGCGGCTGGACGGCCCCCGGGCCGTGTTGGTAGGCGACGACGTGACCGTCATGAAGCGAAACGGCGACGGCGTCGTCCTGGGGACCGGCACCGTCAGCGGCGTCGAGAAACAGCAGGTCCTCGACGCCTGGGAAGCCGCCCTCACTGACCTCGATCTCGACTTCTCTGACGTCGAGTTCGTCGCGACCGCCACCCGAAAGGAGGGCGAAGAAGGGCTCTACGAGGCCGCCCAGGAGATCGGGGCGGGCGTCGTCATCTTCGAGAAGGAGACGCTGCTCGAACACGAGGGGCCGACCCCCTCACGGGCGAAGGAACTCATCGGCTGGCCGGGGATCGCCGAGGCGTCGGCGATCGCCGGGGGTCGCGAGCACGAACTGGCGCGGGAGAAAGAGCGCTTCGACGACGCGGTGACCGTGGCGGTGGGCAGATAATGGCGGACGGAACGCCCCCCGAGGAGTACGGGACGCTGTACGTCGTCGGGATCGGCCCGGGGCTCCCGCACGCGATGACCCAGCGCGCGAAGGACGTCATCGAGACGGCTGACTGCGTCATCGCCTCGAACCTCTATCAGGAGTTCCTCAGACAGGACGGCACGATCCCGCCGGAGGCCGCCGCCGACGGCGGTACGGCGACGGCGGAACGGCCCGAGTCGTGGACCGACGGGACGGTGGCGACGCGGCCGAACGGGGCCGACCAGGAGATCGTCCGCTCCTCGATGGGCCAGCAGGTCGAGCTGACGCGGGAGGCGTTCGATCGCGTCCGGGCGGGCCAGGATGTCGCCCACGTCTCCGGCGGCGACCCGAACGTCTACGGGAAGAGCGATCTGGTCTTTCTGATGGCCGACGAGGACGACGCGACGGACGTCCCGATCGAGATCGTGCCGGGCGTGACGGCGGCGCTGGGCGGGGCGGCGAACCTCGGCGCGCCGCTGTCGAACGACTTCTGTACGATCTCCTTGTCCGACAAGTGGCGCGGCTGGGAGGAGATCGAGGAGAAGCTCCGGGCGGCGGCGATCTCCGGGTTCGTCATCGTCCTCTATAACTGCTGGCGCGACCACGAGCGCGCGATCGACGTGATCCGCCAGCAGCGCTCCGACGACGTGCCCGTCGCGATCTTCAACGACGCCGGCCGCGGCGCTGCCGGCCGGAACCTGGAGGACGAGACGCACACGATCACGACGCTCGGCGAGACAGACGAACACTCCGAGAAGGTCGGCGGGATGGGGACCTCGATCCTCGTCGGGACCGCCGACAGCCACGGGTGGGAGAACGACTACGGCGATTTCCTCGTGACGCCACGCGGCGGCCGCGAGGTGGAGGACTTCTGATATGAGTACCGACAACACCGCGGAGACCGAGACGGACGCATCGACGGCGGAAACTGACGCCACGGAGACCGACACGTCGACCTCGAAGTGCGGCGCTTCGTCGGCCGAGGCGTCGACGGGGACCGACTCGGGGTCGAAATGCGGCGGCGCGACGACCGAAACCGAGACCGAAAGCGAGTGCGGTGCGTCGTCGGATTCGGGCTCGGAGTCGAGCTGTGGCGCGTCGACGGACGACGAGGAGGAGGTCGGGTCGACGGTCGACGATTTCGACGCCGAGCCGGGAACGCTCGTCACGGTCGGGCTCGGGCCCGGCAAACCCGAGGGGATGACGGCGCGGGCGAAAGCCGCACTCGCCGACGCCGAACACATCGTCGGTTACCGAACCTACGTCGACCTCCTGCCGGACGGAATCACCGACGAGGCCGAGGACATCTACTCGACGCCGATGTGCGGGGAGGTCTCCCGTACCGAGGAGGCGATCGACCGGACCCTCGCCGGCAACGACGTTGCCATAATCGGCTCGGGTGACCCGAACGTGTACGCGCTGTCGGGGCTGGCGCTGGAGATCCTCGAATCGAAGGGCGGCTCGGCCGACGCGGTCGATTTCGAGGTCGTCCCCGGCGTGCCGGCGGCCCAGTCCTGCGGGGCCCGCCTCGGCGCGCCGCTCGTCAACGACACCGTCTCGGTGTCGCTGTCGGATCACCTGACCCCGATGGCGGAGATCGAATCGCGCCTCGAAGCCGTCGCCGGCGAGGGCTTCACCATCGCGATCTACAACCCCTGGAGCCGCAAGCGGCGGGAGAACTTCCAGCGCTGCTGTGAGATCCTCCTCGAACACCGCGACCCGGAGACGCCCGTCGGCATCGTCCACGGGGCCTCCCGTGACGACGAGGAGACGATGATCACGGATCTCGAGAGCCTGCCCGACCTCGGCGAGTCCGACGTTATCGACATGACGACGACGATCATCGTCGGCAACGACGACACCTACGTCTTCGAGGACCGGATGGTGACGCCGCGGGGCTACGAGACGAAATACGACTACTGATATGGCAGACCACGAACGAGGAGGGCGACCGACATGACCGAGTACGAGATCGAGATCGATCTAGAGCTGTGCGACGGGATCTTCGCCTGTCTCGTCCGGGACGACCGCTTCGAGGAGACCGACGACGGACTCGTGACGGTCCCGGGGGGCCGTCGCGAGGACGGCGTGGTGACGGCGACGTTCGACGACGATCGGCTCGCCGACGCCGAGGACGCCGCCGCGGCGTGTCCGACGGACGCCATCACGGTGGAGGAGGTGGGCCGATGAGCCGCGAGGATGGAGCGAAGCGAGATCCTCGGAAAGACGAGCGGGGAGCAGAGCGACCCGCGAGCCGTGAGGACGACTGCAGGGAGTCCTCGGAGACGCGAGCGGGAGGAGCAACGCGACAGAGCCGTGAGGCCGACACGCCGAAACACCTCCTCGATGCCCACCCGGAGACGGCGTACTTCTGGGGACGGGTCATCGGCGACGGCGAGGTGACAGCGGGCGGCGTCACGGTCCGGACGAACGACGAGGACGCGGCCGAACGGCTCGCGGCGATCGCCGGGGCCGACGGGGTCGATCGGGACACCGTCGAGCGCGAGTACGCCCACGACACCTCGATCACCCGGAGCGAGGCGCAGTACACGGTGCAGATACACGGCCCCGTCGGCGACAAGGCGGCCGCCGCGCTCGGGCTCCCCTTCGAGGGCGATCCGGGTGGCTACCGCCTCGACACGCTCGCCAAGCACGACAGACAACTGCTCCGGGGACTGCTCGAAGGCTGCGGCACCGTCTGTTTCAAGTCCTCTGCGGGGACGGTCGGGATCTCCTTCGTCCACGACGACCGGACGGTCCTCGAACGGATCGGTGGGCTGCTCGATGCGGCCGACGTCGACGCGCCGTACGGCGATATCTCGGAGACCTCCTCCGGCGGCTACTGGTTCGGCCTCGACGACGGGGCGGCTCCGGCGTTCGGCGAGTGGCTGTACGGCGAGAGCGACCGGACCGGGCTGTTCGCGCCGAGCCGTCGCCGGAAGCTCCGGCGGAGCATCGAGGAGGCGGAGGGGTACTGATGCTCGACGCCGAAGCCGTCGTGTTGGCCGGCCACGGCTCGCGCCGCGAACGGTCGAACGAACAGGTCCGGGAGCTCGCCGCCGGGCTGGAGGGGCGACTCGGGCTGCCGGCGAACGCGGGCTTTATCGAACTCGCCGAGCCGTCGATCGACGAGGCGATCGGATCGCTCGCCCCGTCGGCCTCGGACGTGACGGTGCTCCCGCTGTCGCTTTTCGCCGCCAGCCACGTCAAAGCCGACGTGCCGCTCGTCGTCAACGAGACCCGCGGCGAGTGCGACGCGACGCTGCACAACGGCCGCCATCTTGGAGTCCACCCCGCACTCGTCGAGCTGCTCGACGACCGGGCGGCGGCCGTCGAAGCCGAACTCGGCGTCGACCGCGAGGACGACGACGTTGTCGTGGTGGTGTGTGCCCGCGGCTCCTCGGACCCGGACTCGAACGGCGACGTGCACAAGCTCGCACGGCTGCTGTACGAGGGCCGGGAGTTTCTCGACGTCGAGGCGGCCTTCATCGGGGTCACCGAACCGCTCTTGGAGGACGCACTGCACACCGTCTCGAAGCGCCGTCCCGACGCGGTCGTCGTCCTGCCGTACATGCTCGGCGACGGCGTGTTGACCGGGCGGATCCGGGACGGTGCCGCGGAGTTCGACGCCGAGTACCCCTACGCCGTCACCGGCTGCGGCGAGCCGCTCGGCACTGACGACCGGCTGCTGGACGTGTTGGCGGATCGCTTCGAGGAGGCCCGGACCGGCGACGTGTCGATGTCCTGTGATACCTGCAAGTACAAGGTCGACATGGAGGGGTTCGAGGACGAGACCGGCGGTGCGCGCGCGACGCTCCGCGCGATGACACACCAGGCGGCCCACGCGGATCGCTCCGAGGTCGACGACGAGCCGCACGTCCACGACGCGCCCGCGAAACACGTCGCCGTCTGCACGAACCGGACCTGCGCCGGACAGGGGGCCGCAACGGTGCTCGAACGGCTCCGCCAGGCGGCGAAGAAGGGCGACATCGACGCCCGGATCACCCGGACCTCGTGTCTCGACCGGTGTGGCGAGGGGCCGAACGTCGCCGTCTACCCCGACAACGTCTGGTACGGCGGCGTCGCGCCCGAGGACGCCGGCCGGCTCGCGGAGTCGTTCGCGGAGGACAGTATCGTATCCGATTTAGTCGACCAGACCCTGTGAGGACGTATGACCTGCCACGAGATCGAAGCGCTACGGCTCGGCCTGATGAACAGCCTCGGCGTCAGCGACGACGCGACGGAAAAACACGCCCGCGACGAGCTCGGCGACGACCCCGATCCGCACATCGAGGCGCTCGCCGACGCGGAGAGCCTCGCGGCCTGCAAGCGACACCTCGATACGGCCCTCGTCGAACTGGAGGCGGAGGTCGCCGAGACGGACGACGACGCCCCCGGCTACGACTACCTGCGCGGCCGGCTCGTCGCGGTTCGGGACGCCGAAGCGGCGCTGGATCGACTCCTGAACCACGGCGAGGGGTTCCTCGACGACCTCGGGAACATCCATCACACGCTCCACGAGACGTTCCCGGTCGATGAGTGACGCCGCTCCGTCCGATCCCGAGCTCGCTCGTCGGATCGATCTCGGATCCGTCGACCCCTGCGGGTCCAGACAGGCGGGCCGTCGATCCGCGGTCACGCTGACAGAGGCCGGCCCGGTCGTCGGCCTCGCCGACGGCTCGGTCCGGGCCGTCGACGACGAGGGGGTCGAACGCTACCGGCTCGGCGGCGAGGGGAGCGCCATCGCGCTCGCCCCGTTCGCCGACGGCGTGCTCGTCGGGGAGCGCTCCAGGAGGGGCGCGATCCGACTCGTCGTCGACGGCGAGGAGCGGTGGCGACACGAGGCCGCATCCGTGATCGGCAAACCGACAAAGGACACGCGCTTTTTCCTCCCGATGGTCGTCGATATCGCCGTCGACGGGGCGGCCTACGTCGCCGCCCGTCGCTACGAGCGCGGCGACGACGGGCGACGGTTCGAGAGCGCGGTGTACTCGATCACCCCGGACGGAACGGTCGCGTGGCGATACGACGCCGACGCCTCGCCGATCGCCCTCGCGCCGGTCGAGGGAGGCGTCGCGGTCGCGTACAACCGGTGTCCGGGCGACCACGACGACGGCGTTGTCGTCCTCGATGCCGACGGCGGGGAGCGCTGGACGTGGGACCCGGCCGACGAGGCCGGGGCAGCGACCCGCCGCGTCGGGGACGTGGCGGCGATCGGCGACGACCTCGTCGTCACGAGCCACGCCGACTACCGCGGCTACCGGCTCGAGGACGGGGAGGCGGCCTGGGGCGTCGACCTCGGGACCCCACAGCCGGACGGCGACGAGGTCTACACCTACCCGAACCACGTCGCCGCCGACGACTCGGGGGTCGTCTTCGTCACCGGGAACACGTTCCCGAAGGAGGGCCGCGAGACCGACGACAGACACCCCAACGAGCAGTCGGCGGTCGGATACACGCCCGACGGCGAGACGCGGTGGCGGGCAGCCGTCGGCGGGTTCTGTCATGCGGTCGCGACCGACGGCGGGCGGATCCTCGCGCCGGTCGCCCAACACTTCCGGGAGCGCGATCCGTCGGTGCACGGGTTCCGGCTGTTCGATACCGAAGACGGGCTCGTCGCCTCGGGCGGTCACGATGGTGTCTGCACGGCGGCGGCCATCGACGGGGACCGTCGTGCACTCGTCGAGGAGCCCGTCGAGTACCACGACGACGACTGCGGCGTTCGTGGCGCGTACGCGCTCTGGAGCGCGTAGCGGACGCCTGCGGACGGCGAACGCCCGGCGTGACGGGGGACTCCGTCACCCTGATTGTGTCCTCCCTCGAAGCCCGTGTATGGGCCGTATTATCGCCGTCAGGCACGGGGAGACCGACTGGAACCGCGAGGGGCGAATGCAGGGGTGGGCCCCCGTACCGCTGAACGGGACGGGCCGCGAGCAGGCGGCCGCGACCGGGGAGTGGCTGGTCGACGAGTACGAGTTCGATCGCGTGCGCTCCTCGGATCTGCTCCGGGCGCGGGAGACGACGGAGCTTCTGTGCGAGTCGATCGACGCGGAGCCGGTCTTCGAGTCGACCTGGCGCGAGCGCGGAATGGGGGTTTATCAGGGGCTCACGCTTTCGGACGTCGAATCGCGGTTCCCGGAGTTCGGCCTCGGCGAGGCGGCCTACCGGGCGACGGAGGCGGTCCCGGAGGGCGGCGAATCGCTCCGGGACGTCGAGGAGCGCGCGATCGAGGGGTTCGAGTCGCTCGCCGCGGACGGGACGACGCTTCTCGTCACCCACGGCGGCCCGCTGTGTATGCTGCTCGGGCACGCGAAGGGGCAACCGCTGTCGACGGCGCTGTCCGAACACCATCTCGACAACTGCGGTGTCACGGAGTTCGGGGTCGGCGACGGCGCGGTGACTGTCGTCCGCGAGGACGCCACCGCTCCGGGACGGCCGTAGAGGGCGCACCGTCCGGGGAACGCATATTACGCCGCTTCGCGTAGCCGGAGTATGGCGGACGGAGACGCGACACGACGAAGTCCCGAGGAGCAACGGGACGACCTCCGGTTGCTCAACCAGGTCATGCGCCACGACATCAGGAACGATCTCCAGTTGATCGGCGCGTACGCGGAACTGCTGGAGGAGCACGTCGACGAGGAGGGCGCCGAGTACCTCGATATTATAAAGGAAAGCACCGAGAACGCGACCGATCTGACGACCACGGCCCGCGATCTGGCTCGCGTGATGCTCAACGCCGACGGGGAGGTGCGGAGGGTGTCCCTCCACGGAATCCTCGAACAGCAGGTCGAGGAGATCCGCTCTGGCTACCCAGGTGCCGTGATAACGGTCGAGGGGTCGATTCCGGCGGCCGAGGTGACGGCGAACGACATGCTCGGTTCGGTCTTCCGGAACCTGTTGTCGAACGCGATCCAACACAACGACAAGAACCCCCCGACGGTGACTGTCTCGGCGTCGGAACGCGACGGGACCGTCGAGGTCCGGGTCGCCGACAACGGACCGGGGATCCCGGACGCACAGAAGGAGGAGGTGTTCGGGAAGGGCGAGAAAGGCCTCGAAAGCTCCGGGGCCGGGATCGGGCTGTATCTCGTCCGGTCGCTCGTCGAGAGCTACGGGGGGAGCGTCGAGCTGAAAGACAGGGACGGTGACGCGGACGGGGCGGTGTTCGTCGTGACGCTGCCGGTCGCCGGGTAGCCGGACGCCGGGCGATCACCCCGCGGAACCGTGGCCGGGGGCTCAAAACGAGAGGTCGTCGGCGATGTCGTTGCCGCTCATTATCTCCGGGATCACAACGGAGTCCGCGCCGGCCCGCTGGGCGGTCGAGGCGTACATCTGCTCGCCGACGCGGACGACGACCTCCGCCTCCGGGGCGAGTTGATCCGCCAGAATGCAGATCTGGATGTTCACGTTCGAGTTGTCCACCGCCGCGACGACCGTCTCCGCACGGTCGATCCGGGCCCGTTCGAGGGTCGGTTCCTGTCTGGCATCGCCGTCGACGACGAGGTGTCCGTCCCGCTCGGCGGCCTGTATCTCGTCCTCGTCGCGCTCGACGACGACGACGTGGTGGTCCTCCGTGTCGAGTCGGCTCGCGATCGTTCGACCGAACATCCCGTACCCACAGACGACGACGTGATCGGAGACGTTCGATATCTTTCGTTGTTGTTGCACGCGTGTGACCTCCTCCGTGATCCGTCCGCCGAAGAGCGCCGAGACGACCGTCTGTCCGAGCCACAGGCCGACGACGACGAGCGAGGCCCGCGAGAGGACCGCAAACGCCTTTGTCGCCGTTTCGAGGCCCGCGTTATCACGGAAATGGAGCCCGACGCCGGCCGGGCTCACGAGCCAGTAGGCGGCTTCGACGACCCCGACGCCGGCGAGCAGCACGAACCCGGCGACCGAGCCGGCGACGACGACGACGAGCGCCGTTACGGGACGGATCGCCCGCCGCAACAGCGGTCGATCGGACACGGATCGCGGCAGAACGGACACCACGATCGAACGGAAGCGCCCATGGGACAAAAAACGAACACACGGACGCAACATTTGTTCGTCGGGACGACGGGCGGCCGGCGACTCAGTCGTCGATCGTCGGGTACTCGGTCCCGAGCACGTCGGCAGCCGGGTCGTCCCCGCCGTCAGTCGAGCCGTCCGCCGGCACGCCGTCGTCGGCCGGCGAGACGCTGCCGGTGCGGTACCCCTCCAGATCCAGGGTGACGTGGTCAAACCCGATGTCACCCAGGTGTGTCCGCACCGCGTCCGCGAACTCGGGATCGAGGGCCCGGTCGAGCTCGTCGGCCCCGACCTCGATCCGAGCCAGCCCGTCGTGATCGCGGACGCGGAACTGTTCGAACCCCCACGCCCGGAGCAGCGTTTCGGCCTTCTCGACGCGGCTCAACCGTTCCTCCGTCACTTCGAGGCCGGTCGGGATCCGCGAGGAGAGACACGCCATCGACGGCTTGTCGGCGACCGAGAGGCCGTACTCGCGGGCGAGCTCGCGGACGGCCGGCTTCTCGATGCCGGCCTCCAGAAGCGGCGAGTAGGCATCGAGCTCCTCGACGGCCCGGAGGCCAGGGCGGTGGCCCTCCCCCGGGTCGGACGCGTTCGTCCCGTCACAGACCGTCCCGATCCCGAGCTCGCGGGCGGTCTCGAACATCTTCCCGAGCCGCATCGACCGGCAGTGATAACAGCGGTCGTCGTCGTTCTCGGCGAAGGCATCGCTGTCGAGCTCCGAGAAGGAGACGATCTCGTGGCGGATCCCGATCTCCCCGGCGACCCGCGTCGCGTCCTCGAGCTCGGCGGCCGGGAGCGTCTCGCTTTTCGCCGTGCAGGCGACGGCATCGTCGCCCAGCGCCTCGTCGGCGAGGGCGGCGACGACGGCGGAGTCGACCCCGCCGGAGAAGGCGACGAGGACGCCGTCGAACGCCCGGAGGTTCTCGATTGCGGCCTCGCGTTTGGCCTCGACGTTCATACACCGCACTCGGGGGCGGCGTAGAAAAGCCCGGCGGCGCCGCGACGCCGAGAACGTGGGGCGGATCGAAAAGCCCGGGTTTTTCAGTCCTGAAACCGAGGTAGGGGTATGCAGGGTAACCTTCCGCCGGAGGCCCAGGAGAAGATCGAGGAACTTCAGGACCTCCAGGAGACGGCACAGCAGGTCGCACAACAGAAACAGCAGGCCGAGACACAGCTCCAGGAGTCGAAGACGGCCCTGGAGACGCTCGACGGGATCGACGGCGAGACTGAGATGTACCGCGAGGTCGGCGAACTCCTCGTCTCGACGGAGTACGACGAGGCCTACGAGGACCTCGAGGAGAAGGTCGACAGCCTCGAAGTCCGCGTCGAAACGCTCGGGAAACAGGAAGAGCGGGTCCGAGACCAGTTCGAAGGGCTCCAGGAGGAGCTCCAGGAGATGCTGCAGGGCGGCGCGGGCGGCGGCCCGATGGGCCCCGGCGGCCCCGGTGCCGGCGGCGCGTAGGATGCCCGACTCGCCGCGACCGGACGGCGGTGCACCGAGCGACGATGCGGTCGTCGAGGCCGCCTCCGACGCCGCCGAGGGGCTCGTTCTCTCGCGGTACAAACAGTCGGAAGTCACCGACCTCGACGTGACGGTCCGGTTCGAGGACGGCGTCCTCGAAGTCGATGTCTACCTCAACGCCCCCGAGGACCCGGACCCGGAGGTCGTCGCCGAGGAGGCGATCGAGGCGGCCGAATCCGCCGTCGACGAGCTGTTCAAGGGTTGAGTCCGGCACCCGCTTCCGCGGACGCGTGTGAGTTAACCTACGGCTAGAGCCGTTGGTTCCAGACACGGGCTCCCGTCGTGGCCCGTCGAAGAACGGGGGACCGTCCGACGCGACGGCCGAGAAGGGGAACGCCCGTGTGGACGTTTCGACAAAAAAGAGCCGTGTCGGGATGAGCTCCGGTTTTTAAATGACGCGGTTCTGGAGGTAATCCAGGTGTTTGGCGTTGTAGACGATCTTGACCTCGTCGGCCGCCGGGCTGCCGATGCAGGTCAGTCGGACCATCTTCTCTTCGACCTCCTCGTCGGAGAGGATCTGCTGCATGTCCATGTCGATCTCGCCTTCCTTGACGATCGCGGCGCAGTTCGCACACGCACCGGCACGACACGAGAAAGGCCAGTCGTAGCCCTGTGCCTCTGCCGCTTCGAGGATGTACTCCCCCTCCGCGACGTCGAGTTCGCCGTAATCCTCGCCGTCGAGACCGGCGTCGGCGGCGCTCTCGAAGAGGTCGTCGTCGTCCATCTCCCAGCCGTGGTCGTCCAGCACTTCGTAGTTGAGATATTCTACGGTTGGCATCGATTCGATGTTGTCGCCCCAGTATGTTGAACCTTGTTGTTACTGAAGGGGCGATCGCCCGAACCTACATCCGTTATACGGGTCGTTCCGCCGATCCGCGGCGCGAGGTGGGTACGCTTTTGTCGGCTCGGGACGCCCCGAAACGCATGTTTCCATCATTCGAGGTCATCCCGGCGGTCGATATGCAGGGCGGGCAGGTCGTCCAGCTCGTCGGCGGCGAGCGCGGCACCGAAAAAGCGTACGGCGACCCGGTGGAGGCGGCCCGGCGGTGGGTCGAGGCGGGCGCGGAGACGCTCCATCTCGTCGATCTCGACGGCGCCTTCGAGGGCGAACGGGCCAACGCGCCCGCCGTCGAAGCGATCGTCGAATCGGTCGACATCGACGTACAGCTCGGCGGCGGGATCCGGGCCGCGGACGACGCCGTTGGGCTCCTCGATGCCGGCGTCGATCGCGTCATCCTCGGCACGGCGGCGGTCGAGACGCCCGAAATCGTCGGCGCGATCAGCGGGCAACACCCGGACAGCGTGATGGTGAGCCTCGACGCGAAGGACGGCGAGGTCGTCGTCTCCGGGTGGACGGAGGGCACGGGGCTCGATCCGGCCGAGGCGGCCGCCCGGTACGAAGCGGAGGGGGCCGGGGCGATCCTCTTTACCGACGTCGACGTCGAGGGGCAGCTCGGGGGAATCCGGAGCGAACCCGTCGCGCGGGTCGTCGACGCGGTCGACATCCCCGTTGTCGCGAGCGGCGGCGTCTCGACGCTGTCGGATATCCGGGCGCTCCGGGAGACCGGGGCCGCAGCCGTCGTCGTCGGGACGGCGCTGTACGAGGGGCGGTTCACGCTGGAGGCGGCGATGGACGCCTGAGACCGCCCGCGTCTCAGACCGCGTCGTCGAGGGCGTTTCCGAGGGTGGGATACCGGTCCGCCAGGTACTCACGGAGGAGCGTGAACCCGAGGACGACGGCGCCGGCGAAGACCGCGCCGCCGATCGGTCCGAGGCGTTTCGCGCCCAGTTTCCAGGCCGCCCACGCGAGTCCGAGTCGTTTCGCCATACCGGTCAGATCCGGTCCGATAAGCTAAAAACCAGCGGCCGAGTGGGGACGGCGTCGGCAACAGCGGGGGTGAGGGGATCCGGCACGTCCCGCGTATTTATACCGGCGAGGCGGGTACGGGGGCCGTATGCGCGCCTTCCGGCTGGCGTACGACGGGTCGGACTACCGGGGGTTCCAGCGGCAGCCCCACGGCGAGACGGTCGAGGACACGCTGTTCGATGCGCTCGGCTCGCTCGGCGTCGGGTTCGACGGCGGATCCCCGATCGGATACGCCGCCGCGGGACGGACGGACGCCGGGGTCTCCGCGCGGGCACAGACGGTCGCCTTCGAGGCGCCGGCGTGGCTGTCACCGCGGGCGCTCAACGGCGAGTTGCCGGCGGCGATACGGGCGTGGGCGTCGGCCGACGTTCCGGGAGGGTTTCACGCGACCCACGACGCCGACGAACGGACCTACCGCTACCTGCTGTACGCACCGGAAACCGACGATGGGCGGGCGCGGGAGGCCGCTCGGCGGCTCTCCGGGACGGCCGACTTCCACAACTTCACCCCGGACGATAGGGGGACCGTCCGGGAGGTATCCGTCACGACACGTCGCGAGGGCCCGTTTCTCGTGATCGACTGCCGGGCGGGCGGGTTCGCACGGCAGCTCGTCCGGCGGCTCGTCACCGTCGTCGAGGCGATCGCGTGCGGCGACAGGGACCTGGCGTTCGTCGAACGGGCGCTCGGGGGCGAGCCGCTCACCGGGCCGCAGGGGATCGCCGCCGCGGCTCCCGAGCCGCTCGTCCTCCTCGACGTGACGTATCCGGGCGTCACCTTCGACACCGACGGGGAGGCGTTGGCGAGCGTCCGGGAGGTGTTCGGGACACGGCGACGGGAGCGTCTCGCCGCCGCGAGGGTGGCAGAAACCATCGCGGGATCGGGCACCGACTGACCCCGACGACGGGTTTAGGGCGTCGGCTCCCGTATCCGTCCACATGAGTTCGGTGCCAGAGCGGAGCGATATCGACGAGGAGCACACGTGGGATCTGACGGATCTGTTCGCCGACGACGACGAGTGGGAAACCGCCTACGAGGCCGTCGAGGAGCGGATCGGGGAGCTATCGGCCTACGAGGGCCGCGTCACGGAGGGTGCCGGGACGCTCGCGGAGGTCCTCGAACTCCGGGAGTCGATACTGCGGGAGGTGTCGAACGTCGCTGCCTACGCCCGAATGCGCCGCGACGAGGACACGACGAACCAGCGGTATCAAGCACTCACCGCCCGCTCGCAGTCGCTCGCGGCGGACGCCTCGAGCGCCGCGAGTTTCATCGAGCCCGAGCTGCAGGCGCTCGACCGGGAGACGCTCTCGGCGTTCGTCGAGGAACAGTCCGACCTCGAACGGTACGAACACTACTTCGACGACACGCTGCGGATGAAGCCGCACACCCGATCGGCGGAGATCGAGGCGCTGCTCGCCGATCTGGGCGAGGTGACCGGGGCCGCGGGCGACGTGTACAACATGCTGACGAACGCCGACATCGAGTTTCCGACCGTCGAGGGTCCTGACGGCGGCGAGCGCCGGATCACGCTGTCGAACTTCACGAAGCTGCAGAAACACCCCGACCGGGCGTTCCGGCGACGGACCTACGAGGCGTTCTACGACGAGTGGGCGAGCTACCGGAACAGCGTCGGTGCGGCGTACAAAAACAGCGTCAAGGCCGACGAGAAGCTGGCGAACGCGCGGAACTACGAGTCCGCCCGGGCGTCCGCACTCGACGGCCCGAACGTTCCCGTCGACGTCTACGAAACGCTCGTCGACACCGTCGAGGACAACCTCGACGTGTTGCACCGCCACGCCGATCTCAAGCGGGAGGCCCTCGGCGTCGACGAGCTCCGGATGTGGGATCTGTACGCGCCGATCGCCGACGGCGAGAGCCCGAGCCTGGAGTACGAACGGGCGAAGGAGTACGTGATCGAGGCCGTCGAACCGCTCGGGGGGCCCTATCGCGATCGGATGGCGGAGGGGCTCGACTCCCGGTGGGTCGACGTGTACGAGACGGCGAACAAGCAGTCGGGCGCCTACAGCGGCGGCACCTACGACAGCCAGCCCTACATCCTCATGAACTACCAGGAGGACATCGCCTCGATGTACACCCTCGCCCACGAGCTGGGACACTCGATGCACTCGGAGCTGACGAGCGACGAGCAGCCCTACGTCTACTCGGGGTACGAGATCTTCGTCGCCGAGGTCGCCTCGACGGTCAACGAGGCCCTGCTAACCCGGCACCTGCTCGAAACGGTCGATGACGAGCGGTTCCGGAGGCACGTCCTCGACGAGTATCTCGAACGGTTCCGGTCGACGCTGTTCCGGCAGACGATGTTCGCCGACTTCGAACACCGCGCCCACGAGCTCGAACGGGCGGGCGAGGCGCTCACGCCGGACCGGCTGGACGAGCTCTACCGGGAGCTAAAAGCCGACTATTATGAGCCGGCCGCCGTCGACGACCGGATCGCCCGCGAGTGGATGCGGATTCCGCATTTCTACCGGGCGTACTACGTCTACCAGTACGCGACGGGGATCAGCGCGGCCAACGCCATCGTCGACCGGATCGCGACGGAAGGGGAGCCGGCGGCCGCCGATTACCGGGAGTTCCTCCGCTCCGGGTCCCGGGAATACCCGCTTGAGTTGCTCGAAACGGCCGGGATCGACATGTCCTCCTCGGAGCCCGTCGAAGCGGCGATCGAGCGATACGACGGGATGGTCTCGGAGTTCGCGTCGCTGACCTGACCGCGGGTCGTCCGGGAGGTTACCGTTCAGTGTGGTAGCACACGGCGCAAGCATCTCCCCCACCCAAAGGGCCTTTTAATCTCCGGGCCGTACGACTGATAATGTCGCATAGCCCCTCGCTCCCGGACCGGCCGACGCTCAACCTCGACCCCGACATGTCGGTCGACGAGCGGCTGGCCGCCCTCAGGGAGCATTACGTCGACGTATCGCGGGTTCACGACGAGATCTCCGATCAGCTCGAACTCGCCCGCGACCGGCAATCGGAGCTCCGCGAGGAGGTCACCGACCTCCAGAAGGAAAACGAGGCGCTGAAAACGTCGTCGCTGTATCTGGCGACGGTCGAGGAGCTCACCGACGACCAGGTGCTTCTCAAACAGCACGGCAACAACCAGGAGGTCCTCACGGACGTCTCCCCGCGGCTGTACGACCGCCTCGAGGCGGGCGACCGCGTCGCGATAAACGACTCCTTCGCGATACAGACGATCCTCGACTCCGAGACGGACGCCCGCGCACAGGCGATGGAGATCTCGGAGCGACCCGAAGTCACGTACGACGACATCGGCGGGCTCGAAGAGCAGATAAAGGAGGTCAGAGAGGCCGTCGAGGCACCGCTCATGGACCCCGAAAAGTTCGATACGGTCGGCATCGAGCCGCCGACGGGCGTTCTCCTGCACGGTCCGCCGGGGACCGGCAAGACGATGATGGCGAAGGCCGTCGCGAACAGGACGGACGCGACGTTCATCAAGATGGCCGGCTCCGAGCTCGTCCAGAAGTTCATCGGCGAGGGCGCGCGGCTCGTCCGTGACCTCTTCGAGCTCGCCGCCGAGCGCGAGCCCGCCATCATCTTCATCGACGAGATCGACGCCATCGCTTCCAAGCGGACCGAGTCGAAGACCTCCGGGGACGCCGAAGTTCAGCGGACGATGATGCAGCTGCTCTCGGAGATGGACGGCTTCGACCAGCGGGGCGACATCTCGATCATCGCGGCGACGAACCGCTTCGACATGCTCGATCGGGCGATCCTCCGCCCCGGCCGCTTCGACCGGCTTATCGAGGTTCCCGAGCCGGATCTCGACGGGCGGACGCAGATCCTCTCGATCCACACCCGCCGGATGAAACTCGCGCCGGACATCGAACTGGAGGCCATCGCCGAAAAGACCGACGGCTTCTCCGGGGCCGAACTCGAGAGCCTCGCGACCGAGTCCGGGATGTTCGCGATCCGGGACGGCCGGACCGAGGTCACGTACGACGACTTCGAGAGCGCACTTGAAAAGATAGAGAACGACGAGTCGCCCGGCACGCCGATCGCGTTCTACTAGCCCGAGCCCCGGGGTTCGATCGGCGCCGAACCCCGTTCCCCGAACACCGATATCTCACCCATGGACCGTATCTACCGCTGTCTCAGTTGTCTCGATCACACCCTCTCGCGGGGGTTCGACACGTCGCATCTCTCGGTCACCTGTCCGAACTGTGACTCCTTCGAACGCTTCATCAACGAGTCGGTGTTCGAGCAGTTCCGGGCGTTCGAGGCGTCCCCGCCGGATGGAGTCGAGTGGGCGGCGCTCGACCGGCGCGAGAAGCTGCTGGTAAGCGAGGGAATCGCCCGCCGCGGCCGGTCGATCGACGATTTCTCCGTCGGCGAGTGAGGTCCGAGCCCAGGGGGCGGGTCCGGCGATCCGTCCTCAGACGTCGAGGAACCACTCGTCGTACCCGCCGAGTTTCCCCTCGACGAGGTCGAAGAACTGTTGTTGGATGTCCTCGGTGATCGGTCCGCGGGTCCCGTTGCCGATCTCCGTGTCGTCGACGCTCCGGATCGGCGTGACCTCCGCCGCGGTCCCGGTAAAGAAGAGCTCGTCCGCGGTGTAGAGCTGTCCGCGGCCGATCGACGCCTCGTCGTGGACGGTGTAGCCGAGGTCGCGGGCGAGTTCGATGACGGTGTCTCGGGTGATGCCGTCGAGGATGGACTCGGAGACGCCGGTCGTGAAGATCTCGCCGTCGTTTATCATGAAGATGTTCTCGCCGGGGCCCTCGGCGACGTTGCCCTCCTTGTTGAGGACGATCGCCTCGACGTAGCCGTTCCGTCGGGCCTCCTCGCCGGCGAGCATGGAGTTGAGATACGGGCCGGTCGCCTTGACGTTCGTCGGGATCATGCTGGAGGCGTGTTTGCGCCACGAGGAGACCATCACGTCGACGCCGTTCTCGATCGCGTCCTCGCCGAGGTACGTCCCCCACGGCCAGCAGGCGACGATCGTCTCGGAGGGGCAGTCCTTCGGCGAGACGCCGAGGGAGTCGTAGCCGTAGTAGACAAGCGGACGGATGTAACACGATTGGAGGCCCTGCTCGCGGATGAGCGACAGCGTCGCCTCGGTGAGCTCCTCCCGCGTGTGGCCGATCTCGTGGTCGAGCACCTTCGCGGAGTCGAAGAGCCGATCGAGATGCTCCTCCCAGCGGAACAGCTTGGGGCCCTCGACCGTATCGTAACACCGTGCCCCCTCGAAGACCCCCGTCCCGTAGTGCAGCGAGTGCGTCAACACGTGTGTCTGTGCGTCGTCCCAGTCGACGAACTCGCCGTCCATCCAGATCGTGTCGACATCCATCTCCTCGAAAGACATGGTTCGTCTGTGTACCGCGCCCGTAATGAGTGTTGACGATTCGGGTATCCGTCGGAAGCGGGGACGGCGACCGTCGGAGGTGCGGCAGTTCCCGGCAGTTCGGGCCGGAAATCAGGGAGGTTATGATCGGAGGGCCACAAACACGTCCAATGGGAGTTCTCGAAGACAAGGCCCGTGCACGGCTCTTTTATAAATATCTCTCGCAGGTGTACGACACGATCAACCCGTTCATCTGGAACGAGGAGATGCGCGACGAGGCCTTGGAGTGGTTCGGGATCGAAGCCGGCGACCGCGTTCTCGACGTCGGCTGCGGCACCGGCTTCGCCACCGAGGGGCTATTACAACACACCGACGACGTCTGGGGGCTCGACCAGTCAGCCCACCAACTCGAAAAGGCGTTCGCGAAGTTCGGCAAGCGCGACCGCGTGAAGTTCCACCGCGGTGACGCGGAACGGCTGCCGTTCGCCGACGACAGCTTCGACGCCTACTGGTCGTCGGGGTCGATCGAGTACTGGCCGGATCCCGTCGCGGCGCTGCGGGAGGCCCGCCGCGTCACGAAGCCGGGAGGGCCGGTGCTCGTCGTCGGCCCGGACTATCCGAGAACGACGCTTTTCAGCAGGCTCGCCGACGCGATAATGCTGTTTTACGACGAGGCGGAGGCCGACCGTATGTTCGCCGAGGCGGGCTTCGAGACGTTCGAACACCGCATCCAACAGCGCGCACCGGGCACACCCCGAGCGATCACCACGATCGCGCGCGTCCCGGACGGCGCGGCGGCGGTCGAGTCGGATCCCGTCGACGTGCCGATCGACGACTAAGCGGTCGTCTCCAGCGTCGCGACGCGGTGGTCGTCGACGTAGACCCGGACGGCGACGGCGTCGCCGGCGTCGATCGACGGTTCGTTCGTCCCGGCGAGCGTGAGCGTCGCCGTTTCGCCGGCGACCCATGGCTCCGACAGCGCGCTGTTGAACGCACCCTCAGGGGCGCTCTCGAACCCACGGGCGGAAAAGAACGGGACGGGGGGCTGCTCGGCGATCGGTTCGCCGTCGACGCGGATGCCGAGGTCGATCGCCCCGGGCTCGATCGCTTCCCCGCCGGCGTGGGTGAGCCGTATCTCGCCGCCCGGGTCGGCTTCGAGCTCGAACGCCGCGGCGGTCGGGGGCGACGGCGGCCCGGTCGGGAGGGCGACGACGACGACCGCGGCGAGGAGGACCGTCACGGCGAGCAGGCAGACGACGCCGACGACCGGGGAGAGGCCACGCTCGGACACGGGAGCTCTGGCCGCGCCACGGTATATAAACCCAGTGGGCGGTCAGGGGAGCGACAGCTCGGCCGACAGCGTCCCGTCGGCGTGTGTCGCCTCGATCGAGACCGAGCCGCGGGGCGCGACGGTCCACAGCCGGTCGCCGCCGGTCGAGCCGACTGGGGTACCGTTCAGCTCGATCCGGGCGTCGACGGGCTCGCCGGTCGCGGTGTCGACAACCGAGATTCCGGCCGGTCCGCCGCCGCGCGTCGTCTCGACGACGAGCCGGCGATCGTCGCCGGTCGTTTCGGTCCGGTCGGTCGGAAGCGCCGCGGGATCGTTGCGGTGGAACTCCACGGCGATGGACTCGGAGCCGCTGTCGAGGTACGTTTCGAGTTCGCCGTGTGGGTGGGGGATGGTGAACCGGTAGACCCGATCGAAGGTCGGGCCGATCGGGGAGGCTGAGACCCCGAGGTCGTTTTCCGTGACCCACGGATACAGCTGTTCGATCCGTTCGAGAGCGAGCAGCGGGCTCCCGTTGTACTGATCGGCCGTCCCCGGGGCTCTCGCTTCCGTGTCGTGCGCCTCCCGGAGGTACGTGTCGCCGGTCCTGTCGACCGCCGCGAGCACGAGCCCGTCGCCGGCCGTCTCGATCTGAACGTTCAGCGAGCCGCCGTCGGCGGCGGCGGCGGCGAGTTCGGCTCTGACCGGGCCGCTCGTCGGGAGCAGCGTGATCCGGTTCGAGGCGGTGCGTTCCGCCGCCCCGTCCATACCCAGCTCCGAGGCGGCGGTTTCGAGCCATTCGAGCCCTTCGATCGTCACGCCGGCGGCGCGGTGGAGGGCCGTCAGCTGCCGGAGCAGTTCGTGTTCGCCGATCTCGCCCCGGTTGAACTGTCGGATCGTGGCCCTGTCGGCCGCCCGGAGGGCGTCGGCGCGCTCGGCGAGCCGTTCGACCCCGTCCTCGACAACGGCTTCCCGCTCGGCGTCGGTCGCGGCGTCGTCGTAACGCCGCTGGAGCGTCCCGACGGTGTAGGCGCTTTCGAGCCCGGCGGCATCGGCTTCGACGGCGGCGCCGACGTCGAGGCCGACGGTCCGGTTTCCGGCCCGATCGATCCGGTCGGGCGGCGGCGCGAGATACTCGGAGGTGTTGCCCGCGTCGAAGACCGTCATCGCCCGGTCGGCGGAGTCCGTCTGTGGCTGCGGCGCCGTGGTGTCGGCGTGGCTGTCGGCGACGACAACCCCGCCGATGGGCGCCAGACAGAGGAGGAGCACGACAGCGAACGTGCGAGGACCGTTCATACTCCGCCTCTCGGACCCGACGGATAAAAATCCGACCGTCCGCGGAGCGGAGCGGACGGCCGAGAGACACCGAGACCGTTTATATCGGACGGAGACGTTTTATCTCGGGATAGAAAGGGTTTTGATGGGTCGGAAGCCACGGTTTACCCATGCGGCGTCGGGTCCCCCTCCTGCTCTGTGCCCTCCTCCTCGTCTGTGTTCCCCTCGTTGGCGTGACACCTGCGGCCGCCCAGCCGGAGGCCGAGGGGACACAGCTTGAGGCGCAGCTACAGGACGACGGGGACGCGGCGTGGAACGTCACATTGACGGTTCCGATCGACGACGGCGGCGACCGCGAGGACTTCGAGGCGTTCGCCGAGCGGTTCGAGGGCGGCGAAGCCGGGCTCGAACTCGGCGTCGGTGCGTTCGAGCGAGCCGCCTCGGAGGCCTCAGCCGCGAGCGACCGGGAGATGCACGTCAGGAACGTCACCCGCGACAGCGCGGTCGTGGACGACGGGGATGGCGGCGAATACGGGGAGCTCCGGGTCGCGTTCACCTGGGAATCGTTCGCACGGGTCGATGGGGACGGAACGCTGCGCGTCGACGACGCGTTCAACACCACCGACGGAACCTGGCTCCCGGGGCTCGGCGCGGACCAGTCGCTCGTGATCCGGGCGCCGCCGGGGTACGGCGGGCCGACGACATCGCCGATCGGGGCCGATGGGGGCGACCTCCGGTGGGACGGCCCACGGACGTTCGAACCCGGATACTTCACGATCGTGTACCACCCCTCGTCGGCCGGGACGACCGCGGGCGTCTCGGACACGCTCGTCACCGGCGCGTTAGTGTTGAGCGGCGTGGCGCTCGTCCTCGGGTTGTATCTGTTGCTCGCGAGGCGGCGCGGGGGCGACGACGCAGCGGCGCCCGACGGTCCGGCGGCGGATGCGGCGCTGAACGAGACGGCCACGGGGGCGGGCGACACGGCAGCCACGGGGCCGGACGACGGTGCGGACCCCGACTCCAAGCCCGAGCCGGGCGCGGACGGGGTCGACCCGGAGCTCCTCTCCGACGAGGAGCGCGTCGAGCACCTCCTGGATCGGAACGGCGGACGGATGAAGCAGGCGACGATCGTCAAGGAGACCGGGTGGTCGAACGCGAAGGTGTCGCAGCTGCTCTCGTCGATGGACGACGCCGACCGGGTCGACAAGCTCCGGATCGGTCGGGAGAACCTGATCAGTCTGCCGGGCGAGAACGTCGGGGAGATCGGCGACGACGAGGGCTGAGATGTTCGGAAACGTTTAACTCGAAACGCCCGTCAGTATCGTTCACTAGCTATTATGAAAGTACTCGTCACCGTCAAGGAGGTTGCCGAGGTCGACGACGAGTTCGAGGTTACCGGGCTCGACGTCGACGAGGGCTCCCTCGAATACGATCTCAACGAGTGGGACGATTACGCCGTCGAGGAGGCCGTCCAGATAGGCGAATCGGCCGACGACGTCGAGGTCGTCACCGTCACCGTCGGCCCGGAACGGGCCGAAGAGACCGTCCGGATGGCCCTCGCGAAGGGTGCCGACCGCGCGATCCGGGTGTGGGACGACGCCCTCGCGGACGCCGGGTTCCTCGACATCGGGGCCAAGGCCGACCTCATCGCCGCCGTCGCCGAGGCGGAGGAGCCGGATCTGATCCTCTCGGGTGTCCAGGCCGGCGACGACTCGAACGGCGCGACGGGGGTCGCCGTCGCCGAGCGGCTCGGCTTCGAGTGGGCCGCGGTCGTTAACGATCTCGAACTCGACGCCGAGGCGGGGACGGCCGCCGTCCACCGCGAACTCGAGGGCGGGATCGAGGAGCTCACCGACGTCGAGCTCCCCGCCGTGTTGACGATCCAGACGGGGATCAACGAACCACGCTACGCAAGCCTTCGGGGGATCAGACAGGCACAGCGAAAGCCCCTCGAAGTCAGGTCGCTCGACGAGCTCGGTCTCGGGGCGTCGGTCGTCGAGTCGGCGGTCGAACGCACCGCGATGTACGAGCCGGAGTCCGAGAGCGACGCGGTCGTCTGGGAGGGAAGCGCCGACGAGACCGCCGGCGAGTTGGCCGCGCTCCTCCGTGAAAAGGGGGTGGTCGAGGGATGACGGTGCTCGTCGTCGCGGAACACCGTCGTGGGGAGCTCCGGGACGTCTCCTTCGAGCTGATAAGCGCCGGTCGCGAGCTCGCCGACGAGCACGGAACAGAGCTCGCGGTCGCCGTCGTCGCGGGGGACGTAGAGGGGTTCGCCGCGGAGCTGAACCGGGCGGGCGTCGACACGATCTATACGGTCGCTGAAGGCGAGGAGTTCAACCACGGCGTCTACAAGCGGGCGATAGAGGAGCTGTACGCCGATCTCGACCCTGTCGCGCTCGTGATGCCGAACTCCGTGAACGGCCTGGATTACGCCCCGGCGGTCGCCGGTTCCCTCGAGCTCCCGCTCGTCACCGACGTGATCGGCCTCGAGGGCGGCGACGAGGTCGAACTCCTCCGCGAGCAGTACGGCGGAAAGGTCGAGACGGCCTACGCGGTCGACGCCGACCGGTACGCGCTGACGATCCGGCCGGCGGAGTGGCCGGCGGCCGAGGCGTCCGGGGGCGCGACGGTTGAGCCCTTCGAGGTGACGATCGACGGGGCGTCGCTCGGCACGACGGTCAACGGCTTCGAGGAGGTCGGCGGCGGCGACGTCGACATCGCGGACGCCGACGTGCTCGTCTCCGTCGGCCGTGGCATCGAAGAGGAGGAGAACGTTCCCCTCGTCGAGGAGCTGGCCGACGCCCTCGGCGCGACGCTGTCCTCGTCGCGGCCGATCGTCGACAACGGCTGGCTGCCCGCGAACCGTCAGGTCGGCCAGTCCGGGAAAGTCGTCACCCCGGACGTCTACATCGCGGTCGGGATCTCCGGGGCCGTCCAACACGTCGCGGGAATGAAGGGGGCCGACACGATAATCGCGATCAACACGGACCCGAGCGCGCCGATCTTCGACATCGCGGACTACGGGATCACCGACGATCTCTTCGAAGTGGTTCCCGAGCTGATCGAGGAGTTCGGCGGACAGGCCCCGGCGGTCTGAGGCCGGAACGCGTTTTCACGCCGTTCGTAGTGCCATCGGCGGATCGACCGGCTGCCGGCGTTGGTACCGCCGTGGGCCGGATTCGCAACCCTTTTGTGCAAATACGTCCGTTAATGTACAGTAATGAACACCAGAGAGGGGTTGGCGCCGGCGGTCCGGTCGATCCTCGAAGCCGCCGAGGAGCGACCGGGGGGCAACGGGCGGCTTGACGTGACGCCGCGGTCGCTCACGTCGGCGCTGGCCGACGCGGCGGCCGACGGCCGCGCGCCGATCATCGCCGAGGTGAAGCCCACGAGTCCGACGACGGCTGGCGAACGCGGCGAGGATCCGATCGAGCTGGCCGAGGCGATGGTCGAAGGTGGCGCCGCGGCGCTGTCAGTACTGACTGAGTCGGAACACTTCGGCGGGTCGCCGGAGGCGCTCTCGGCGATTCGGGCGGCCGTCGACGTGCCGATCCTCCGGAAGGATTTCATCGTTCGGGAGGCGCAGCTCGATGTCGTCGAGGCTGACCTCGTGTTGCTCATCGCCCGGTTCGTCGACGACCTCGAGGGGCTCGTCGCCGCCGCCCGAGGCCGTGGCTTCGACGTGCTCGTCGAGACACACACCGCCGCGGAGTTCGAGGCGGCACTCGACGCCGGGGCCGACATCGTCGGCGTCAACAACCGCGATCTGGCGAGGCTGGAGGTCGACCCCGACACGTTCGGGCGGGTCGTCGACGCGGTCCCGGCAACGGCCCGCGAGAGCGTTACCCTGATAGCCGAGAGCGGCATAACGACACGGGAGGACGTTTCACGGATGCGGGCGGCCGGTGCCGACGGCCTGCTCGTCGGCTCGGCGATAATGGACGGCGACGTTCGAGCGAACACGGAGCGACTCACGGGCGGCCACGAGGACTAACCGACGATGTCACAACCAGACACCAAATTCGGCGAATACGGCGGCCAGTACGTCCCTGAAGCGTTGATGCCCGCCATCGAGGAACTGACCGACGCGTACGAGCGGTACGTGTTGAGAAACGAGGACGGCTTCATGGACGAGTTCCGCGACCGGATCGAGGACTTCGGCGGGCGGCCGACGCCGCTACAGCGTGCCGAACAGCTCTCCGATCGGTACGGACACGAAGTGTATCTCAAGCGCGAGGACCTGCTCCACGGCGGCGCACACAAGCTGAACAACGCCCTCGGGCAGGTGTTACTCGCGAAGTACATGGGCAAAGAGCGGATCATCGCCGAGACCGGGGCGGGCCAACACGGCACCGCGACCGCGATGGCCGCCGCCCACCTCGATATGCCCTGTGAGATCTACATGGGGCGTCGCGACATCAACCGCCAGCGGCCGAACGTTTTCCGCATGCGGATCAACGGCGCGGAGCTGAATCCGGTCGACATCGGCCGAGGGACGCTCAAGGAGGCGATAAGCGAGACGATGCGTGATTGGGCCACGACGGTCGAGACGACGCACTACGTCATCGGCTCCATCGTCGGCCCCGCCCCGTTCCCGGCGATGGTCCGGGACTTCCACTCGATCATCTCGGAGGAGATCAAAGCCCAATGCGAGGCGGAACTCGGCGGGTTGCCGGGCTCCGTCGTCGCCTGTGCGGGCGGCGGTTCGAACACGATGGGCGCGTTCGCGGAGTTCCTCGACGACGAGTCGGTGACGCTGTACGCCGTCGAGGCGGGTGGCTCCTCCTTGACCGTCGACGAGGAGGCCGGCGTCGCCCCCCACTCCGCGTCGCTGTCGGCCGGCGAGGAGGGGGTCCTCCACGGGGCGCGGACGAAGCTCCTGCAGGACAGCCACGGCCAGATAATGGAGTCCCATAGCGTCTCCTCTGGGCTCGACTACTCCGGCGTCGGTCCGCAGCTGTCGCATCTGGTCGACGAAGGGCGGGTCGAGCCGGTCAACGTCGGCGACGACAGCGCCTTGGAGGCGTTCCATCGGCTCTCGCAGGACGAGGGGATCATCCCGGCGCTGGAGACGGCCCACGCGCTCGGCTTCCTTGAGGACGTTGCGGGCCCCGACGGGGACGGCTCCGTCGAGTTCGACGAGCCGATCGTGGTCAACGTCTCCGGCCGCGGTGACAAGGACCTCGAAGCAGCGATCGAGGAGACCGAAAAACGCGAGCTGGAGAACGCGCCGCGGATGGAGGTGTTCGAGTAGTGAGCGACGGTCGGGAGTCAGAGGGGGCGGTCGGAACGGGGGCGCGTTCGCCCCTCGAAGACGCGTTCGACGAGCCGGCCTTCGTGCCGTATCTCGCCGCGGGGGACCCGGAGTTCGACGCCTCGATCGAGTACGTCGAGGCGCTTGCCCGCGGCGGCGCGGACGTCATCGAGTTGGGACTGCCCTTCTCCGAGCCGATCGCCGAGGGGCCGACGATCCAGCAGGCGGTGGTCCGGTCGCTCGACGGGGGGATGACTCCCGAACGGTTCTTCGAGTTCGTCGAAGCCCTCGACGTCGACGTGCCGCTCGTCTGTATGACGTACTACAACCTCATCTACCAGTACGGGGCGGAGCCGGTCCGATCGTTCGTCGAACGAGCCGCCGAAGTCGGGATCTCCGGGTTCGTCGTCCCCGATCTGCCCGCCGAGGAGGCGGAGCTGCTCCGGGGGATCTGCGACGAGCTCGGGCTCGATCTCGTCTTCATCGTCGCGCCGACGACGGCCGGCGACCGGCTCAACCGGATCATGGAGCGTGTCTCGGGGTACGTGTACGTACAGGCGAGACTCGGCGTCACCGGGGCGCGTGACGCGTTGTCGGATCGCACCGAGGAGACGCTCGGGCGGATCGCGGCGTACGACGTCCCGAAGGCGGTCGGGTTCGGCATCTCGACGGGCGAGCAGGCCGAATCAGTGATCGCGGCGGGGGCCGACGGCGTCATCGTCGGCTCGGCGCTCGTCGACATCGTCGCGGAGGGCCACGAGAACGGCCGCCCGACGGAGGCAGTCGCGGCGGATCTCGAATCGCTCGCCCGCGAGCTCAAGTCGGGAGCGATCGCCGGTGGGCAACGTCGTCCGCGACCGGAACGAACTTGACGGAACCTCCCACACTGACAGACACCATGACAGCAGGGATCACTGCGCGGCTACAGCGGATCGGGACCGACGGCCGGTACGTCGTCGTCCCGATGGACCACGGCCTCACGCTCGGGGCCGTCACGGGGCTCAAGGACATCGAGGCCACGATCGACGCGGTCACGCGCGGCGGGGCCGACTCGGTGCTGACGCAGAAAGGCGTCGCCGATCGGGTCCACGGGAACAAGAACGGGGCCGGGTATATCGCCCATCTCAACGGCTCGACCGCGATCGGCCCGGACGAAAACGACAAGCGTACGACGGGGTCCGTCGAGGCCGCGCTGCGCGCCGGGGCCGACGCCGTCTCCTTTCACATCAACGTCGGCTCGAAGTACGAGCGGGAGCAGATCGAGGGGCTCGGCCGGCTGACCGACGAGGCAGCCGCCTACGGGCTGCCGGTGCTCGCGATGACGTACGCGCGCGGCCCGGACACGGCGGGCGACGATCCCGAAGCGCTCGGCCACGCGGTCCGGTTGGGCGAGGAGCTCGGCGCGGACCTGATAAAGACGGGGTACAGCGGGGATCCCGGGAGCTTCGAGCACGTCTGTGCGTCGACGAGCTGTCCGGTGCTCATCGCGGGCGGCTCGCCGGACGGTGACCTCCAGTCGCTCCGCGATGTCCGCGGCGCGATGGACGCCGGCGGGGCCGGCGTCTCGATGGGGCGGACGATCTTCCAGCACGACGACCCCGAGCGGATGGCCCGCGCCGTCGCGGCCGTCGTCCACGAGGACTGTTCGGCGAGGGAGGCGCTCGAACGCGCCGAGTTGGACGCCTGAGGGGCCGGGGAGCGCGAAAAAGTGCCCGAACGATCGATACCGGCAGTGTGACGGCACCGCTCCACGACAGTCGTATATTAATATGTTCACCCATAGTTATATCCCCCTCGCAAGTCCTAATTTTATTAGGATAGATCATGACAATGGAAACCCAACTCAACAGGCGTGACGTGGTCAAAGCGACCGGCGGCAGCGCACTCGCCGCCGCGCTCGCCGGTTGTTCGACGCTCATCGGCGGGGAGGACGCCGAGGACGCACAGAGACAGGTATAGGACGTTCCGGACGAGCCGATCGAGGCCGGGCTGAGCACGTTCCGCGAAGGGGCGCCGGCCGTGCTGGGACTGCAGGCGGAGTTCGGCGCACGGACCGCCGTCCGTCGGATCAACGAGGCGGGCGGGATCGCCGGACGGCAGATGGAACTCGACGTCGTCGAGGAGGCGGGGGCCGTCATCGAGAACTACACGCGCTTTGTCGACGAGGGCAAGGAGGTCACGTTCGGGCCGATCTCCAGCGGGAGCCACGAGGAGCTCGTGCCGGTTGTCGAGGAACAGGGCGTTATCAACGTCGCCACCGACGGCACCGTGACGACGCTGTACGAGGAGTCGTTCCCCGACGCGCAGTACTCCTTCCGGACGCAGAACCACGACGTGATGGAAGCGACCGCGGCCGCGCGGGCCGCCGTCGAGAATCTCGGTGCCGAAAACATCGACACCTACGCGAACATCAACCCCGACTACACGTTCGGGTACGACGAGCGCGAGGTGTTCAACGCGGCCATCGAGCAGCTGACGGGCGCCGAGGAAGTGTACGACGGGTACCCGGAGCTCGGCGCCGACGACATGTCCTCACACGTGAGCGCGGTCGGCGACGCCGCACCCGACGTGTTGTTCACGAGCTGTTGGGGCGGCGACGCGACGCTGTTGCTCGATCAGGGCCAATCGCAGGGGCTCTTCGACGAGGTCGGGGTCACAGTCGGCCCGCTTTTCTACGGGTCCGCGAACGATCTCGCGGAGACCGACGTACAGGGCAACATCCACTCCGGCTCCCGGAACTACTACTGGGACGCCCCCTCGAGCGACCAGTGGTCGCCGGGCCAGGAGCTGTTCGACGAGGCGCAGGCCGAACACGACGTGATCCCGACGGCGCACTTCATGAGCGGGTACGCGGCCGTGACGGCGTGGGCGACCGCGGTCGAGAAGGCCGTCGACATCGTCGGCGGCTACCCGAGCCAGGAACAGGTCGCCGCGACGCTCGAGAACCACGGCTTCTACACGCCGGCCGGGTACCACACGATCGGCCCCGACCACCAGGGGTACTCGACGGCACACTTCGGGCGGCTGTCGTGGGACTCCGGGATGGACATGCCGGTGATGGAGGACGTCGAAACGATCCCGCCGAGCCACGTCTCGCCGCCGCAGGGCCAGGGTTCGTTCGACTGGATCGATAGCTGGTAACCCCGCCGCGAGTTTATAATGACTATCGTGTCACCCCGTACGGCGGCCGCACACCTGGAGGCCTATCAGCGTGTTTGAGTCGTTGCTGTTCGTTTCGCCCGGGCTGTTCGTCGAACAGACGCTCAACGGGCTGTTCTTCGGGTTCATCCTGTTTATGATCGCCACCGGCTTGACGATCATCTTCGGCGTGCTCGGCATTCTGAACCTCGCACACGGGGAGTTCTACGCCCTCGGGGCCTTCCTCGTGTTCAGCATCGCCGGGGCCGCCGTCGGCGTGATCGGCCCGCCGACCGATCCACTCGGAGCGGTCGTGTTCGCGCTCGTAATCCTGCTTGCGGTGATCGTCTCGGCCATCGTGCTCCTGCCGGTGAGTGCGTTCATCGAGACGGTGTTCATACGGCCGATCTACGAGCGTGAGGAAGTGTATCAGCTACTCCTGACGTACGCGCTGTTGTTGATGCTCGTCGACGTGTTGTTGTTCGTCTGGGGCGGCGCACCGAGGCGGCTCCAGGGCGTGTTCAGCACGGTCAATCAGGTCCCGACGACCGAGCTCGTCGGGTTCAGCTATCCGAGTTACAACGTCTTCGCCATCCTCGTGGGGCTCGGCGTGTTCGCCTTCCTGATCTGGTTCTTCGAACGGACGAAGACAGGTCGTATCGTCCGCGCCACCGCGATCAACCGCGAGGCCGCGACCACGATGGGCGTCAGCACCGACCGGGTGTTCACGCTCGTCTTCGCGATGGGTGGGTTCTTCGCCGGCTTCGCCGGCGCGATCCACGGCGCCGGCCCCATCTCCGCCGACGTCGGGATGGGCGTCAACCCGCTCGTGCTCTCGTTCGTCGTCATCGTCGTCGGCGGGCTCGGGTCGATAAAAGGGGCGTTCGTCGGCGCGATCCTCATCGGGGTTGCGAGCCGGTGGGCGATCCTGCTGTACCCGCCCGCCGAACTCGCCGCACCGTTCGCTATCATGATCGCTGTACTACTCTTGCGGCCGCAAGGCCTCTACGGAGCCTGGGGTGAGATCGAATGAGCACCGAGGACGCGGACGCCGACGGACCGCGCCGGTTCCGCCTGATGAAGGGTCTCGAGCTGACATCGAGACAGCTGCTTTTCATCGGTCTCGGTACCCTCGCGCTGTTTCTCGTCCCCGAGATACAGGGCGTCCAGTCGAGCCTGCGTGTCCGGACCGTCTACATCGGACTCTGTTGGGGGCTCGCCGCGCTCGGGCTGAACCTGCTCCTGCGACACACGGAGCTTGTCTCGTTCGGTCACGCCGCCTTCTTCGGCGGCGGTGCCTACGGGGCCGCCCTCGCCGCACAGTACGCCGGGATCGAGGAGGCGGTCCTTCTCGTGCTCGCCGGGATCCTGCTTGCGACCTCGCTCGCGGTGGTTATCGGGTGGCTCGTGGCGGGGTATCTCGACATCTACTTCGCGTTGATCACGCTCGCGTTCAACCAGCTGTTGTTCGCGATCGTGATGGGGAGCCCACAGCTTTTGGGCTCCGACGACGGGCTCAGCGTCCGCCCGCAGGGCGAGTTACTCAGACCGACGGTGTTCGGGCTGGAGCTCAGCTCGGCCCAGTACGAGGTGTTGATTTACTACCTCGTCATCGCGGTGTTGCTCGTGATGTTGCTCGTGACGTGGCGGCTGATCAGCTCGCCGTTCGGCCGCGCGCTCGACGCGATCGGTCAGGACCGGACGCGGGCGCGGTTCATCGGGATCCCGGTGAAACGGTACGTCTGGATCACGTTCGTCGTTTCGGCCGTCTACGGCGGTCTCGCCGGCGGGTTGTACGCGCTCAGCATGCTCCACGTCCGGCCGGGGAACTCGCTTTTCGTGCTCCGGTCGGGGGAGATCCTGTTCATGGCGATCCTCGGGGGCTTCAAGACGCTTCTCGGGCCGATCGTCGGCGGGATCGTCCTGACGTACATGCTCACGGAACTCCGTTTCGCGACGGAGTTTTGGGAGTTCGTGACCGGGTTCGTCCTGTTGCTCGTCGTGTTCCTCCTGCCGAACGGCGTCATCGGGTCGCTCCCCGCCATCGTCGGCGGGCTGAAGGAACGCGCCCGGAACCCGGGGATGGTCGGCGACGACGCCGGTGCCGTCGCCGGGCTCGTCAAACGGAAGTTAGGGGACGCCGGCGAAACGGTCAGAATCCTGCTGTTCGGGGTGAAATGAGATGCTCGAAGCACGCAACCTTATCAAGGAGTTCGGAAAACTCCGCGCGACGGACGACGTATCGCTGCGGTTCGGCGCCGAGGAGGGCGAGATGGTGTTTATCGTCGGCCCGAACGGGGCCGGGAAAACGACCCTTATAAACCTCCTGACCGGCCTCCTGGAGCCGGACGAGGGATCCGTCGTCATGCACGACACGACCGACGAGGGCACGGCCGAACGCGATATTACCGACATGCGACCCGACAGGCGGGTCAAGGAGGGGCTCGTCAGGAGCTTCCAGATCGTCCATCTCTTCGAGGAGATGACCGTCCGGGAGAACGTCCGCACGGCGGCGCTGTCGAACCATCATAAGTTCACCGAGATCCGGAGCCTCGACGACGAACACGAGGCCGTCGAGTCGGATGTCGACGACCTCCTCGAACAGTTCCGGCTGGAGGATGTCGCCGACGAGGTCGCAGAGACGCTCCCTCACGGCGACCGAAAGCTGCTCGATGTCGCTATCTCCTTCGCGCTCGATCCCGACTACCTGCTCCTCGACGAGCCGACCTCGGGGGTCGGGTCCGAGGAGAAGGAGTACGTCATCGAGACGGTCGTTGAGGCGAGCAACGAACAGAACGTCTCGACGGTCACCATCGAACACGACATGGACATCGTGAGGAACTACGCCGACCGGATGGTCGCGCTCGTCGAGGGAAGCGTCTTCAGGGAGGGCCCGCCGACGCTTCTCGACACCGACGCGGAGCTCCGGAAGACGCTTTTGGGGGTGGGCGGCGATGAGTGAGCCGCTTCTCGAGCTGGAAAACAACTACGCGATGGTCGAGGGGTTCGAGGTCACCCACGGGATCGACCTCGCCGTCGATAAGGGCGAGGCAGTCGGGCTCGTCGGCCGGAACGGCGCGGGAAAAACATCGACGTTCCGGGGGATCATGGGGCTTACACCGCTAAAGCGGGGATCGGTTCGCTACGACGGCGAGGAGCTCACGGGACTCCGGCCGGAGGTCATCCCGACGCGGGGAATCGGCTACCAGCCGGAGAACCGCGATCTCTTCACCGGGATGACCGTCGAGGAGAACTTCCGGCTCCCGATCTGGACGTCCGGGACGGCCCGCGGCGTCGACGACGAGGACGCGATGGTCGAGAGCATCTTCGACATCTTCGAGGAGCTCGACCACCGCCGCGACACCGAGGTGCAGAACCTCAGCGGCGGCCAGGCGAAGATGTGTGCGATCGGCCGCGCGATGGCGCTCGACCCGGATCTCCTGATTCTCGACGAACCGCTCGAGGGGCTCGCGCCGATCGTCGTCGAGAACCTCAAACGCTACCTCAAGGAGATCATCGGGCGGGGGATCTCCATCCTCGTCGCCGAGTCGAACGCGAGCCATGTTCCCGAGATCGTCGACCGGATGTACGTCATCGAGCGCGGCAGCATCGTCGACAGCGGCGATCCGGACGTGCTCCTGGAGGACGAGGAGATCCAGGAGATGATGCAGGGCGGCGGCGGGTGAGGGAGCCGCCGGCCGCGAACGGTCCGTGGTAGCCCCGCTCTCGGAACCCTTATTCCCGCAGCTGCTGTACGTTTGTTTGTAATGGCAAACGGTACGGTTGATTTCTTCAACGATACAGGCGGCTACGGTTTCATCTCGACTGACGACTCGGACGAGGACGTGTTTTTCCACATGGAGGACGTCGACGGCCCGGATCTCGAGGAAGGACAGGAGATCGATTTCGACATCGAGGACGCCCCCAAGGGCCCTCGCGCGTCGAACGTCGTTCGCAACTGAACGTCGGCTCGGGGCCGCCGCCTCACCCGTGACGGCCCGTCCGGCCTCTCGCGAGTGACGACGCGAACACCGTCGATCCGGTACGATCGACGACAACGACGGATTACGGCGTTGTGTTAATTCGGATAGCCGGGGCGCAGCCGAAACAGAGGGTCGTCACTCGATCCCGTCGATCGACGGGATCGAATCGACGGCGGCGTCGAGGAGCTTCCGTTCGGCCCGCCGGAGGTTCATCGAGGCCGCCGTCTTCGAAACGTCGAACTCGTCGGCGAGATCCTCGAGGGAGATCTCCCGTGGCGTCTCGAAGTAGCCGGCCTCGGCGGCCGCCACGAGCGTCTCGCGTTCGGTCTCGGTCAGTTTCCGGCAGCTGTCGAGAAAGTCGTGGGCGACGGTCGCGTTCCCGATCACGTCGAAAAGCTCCGAGACGGAGAGGTCGTTTCGACCCTCGACGGCGACGTCGTTTTGATCGTCGAGATCGGAGAGCGCGCGGTCGGCCGTCGCCTCGTCGTCGAACCCGACGTGCCACATCTCGGTCCCGGATTCGATCCGGAACGGGCCCGTGATGTAGCCGCCGTGGTCTTTGACCGTCCCCATCGCGTCCGTCTGTTCTATGAGCGTCCGGATCGTCGCGACACCGTCGCGTTTCTTGAGCGTCGTGCAATCGGTCATGTTGCGGTGCTCACACAGCGTCCGCAGCCCCTCGGTGAGTGCGCCGCGGGAGTCGGCCTCGACCATCAGCCGGGTTTCGAGCTTCCGGCGGCTGGTGTCGAGTTGCCACTGCATCGCCGAGAAGGTCACGTCGACCTCGTCGGTGGTGTCGATGAACGGACAGTCGTATTGCCGCATATCGAGGTCGAGATCGATCATAATCCTACCGTGCTATCGGAGCCGGCTGTGTTAAGCGTATCGTGTCCGGCGAGGAGCGCCTCACACCGCCGGTTCGCCCGTTCGGTCGGTCCCGCCACGTTCAATAGCGGGCCCGCCGACCGAACGGATATGACACGATCCGTGTGGCTGAAGGCCGACGACGAGGTCGGCGACTGGGAGGCGCGAAAGCGTCGCATCACCGCCGGGCTCGAAGCCGGCGTCGACTGGGTGCTCGTCGATCGGCGCGACGTCGGCCGGGTCCGCGACCTCGGTCGGGTCAACGTCGCCGCCTTCGCCGGGGACGACGTGCACGTGATGGACGCCGAAACGGACGAGGCCCCCGAGCCCGACGCCGTCGTGGTCGGCAAGGGCGGCGAGGGCGACGGGACCGTCGATCTCCCCTCGGATCTCTCCGGGTCGGCCGACCTGACGACGCTCCGCCGAACCGACGGCCCCGGCGGTGCCTACGTCCGGATCCTCGGCGCCGAGTACGAGTCCTTCGCCGAGGCCGCCGCCGGGGAGGCCGACTACACGCTCGTCGTCGGGGAGGACTGGCAGATCATTCCGCTGGAGAACCTCATCGCGCGGATCGGCGAGGAGACGGATCTCGTCGCCGGCGTCCGGAGCGCGGAGGAGGCAAAGACCGCCTTCGAGACGCTCGAGTTGGGGGCCGACGCGGTGTTGCTCGACACCGACGACCCGGGCGAGATCCGCGCGACCGTCGAGGTGCGGGACGCGACCGAGCGCGAACACCTCGATCTCGAGTACGCGACGGTGACCGCGATCGAGGAGACCGGCTCGGCGGATCGGGTCTGTGTCGACACGGCGTCGATGCTCGAAGGCGACGAGGGGATGTTGATCGGTTCGATGAGCCGGGGGCTGTTCTTCGTCCACGCCGAGACCGCCGACTCGCCGTACGTCGCTTCCAGACCGTTCCGCGTCAACGCGGGCGCGGTTCACGCGTACGCCCGGACGCCGGGTGGGGAGACGAAGTACCTCGCGGAGCTGAAGTCCGGCGACGAGGTGCAGGTCGTCGACACCGACGGGAACACCCGGGAGGCGATCGTCGGCCGCGTGAAGATCGAAAAGCGCCCCATGTTTCGGGTCGAGGCCGAGCTCGAAAACGGCGACCGCATCGAGACGCTTCTGCAGAACGCCGAGACGATCAGGGTCGCGACCGCGGCGGGACGGACGTCCGTCACCGACCTCGATGTCGGCGACGAGTTGCTCGTCAGGTACGAGGACGTCGCCAGACACTTCGGCGAGGCCGTCGAGGAGTCGATCATCGAGAAGTGAGCTGACGGCCGCCCCTACGTCGCCCCCACGACGCGATACCCGCTCGGTTAAACGGCGTTTCCCGAGAGCCGATCGACGAGCCCCCGGAGGGTTTCGAGGTCGTACTGGCCGGGGGCGGTCGCCTTCGCGGGGTCGACCGGCGCGTAGCCGATCCTCGATCCGTAGACGGGCGCGACGGCGCGGGTGTGGCTTCCGGCGGCGCCCATCGCCATCGTCGCGACGGGGACGCCCTCCCGCGTGAGTTCGTGCGTGACGGCCAACACGGAGAGCGCATCGCTCCGATCGGTCGCGGTCACGGCCGCCTTCGCGACGTCGCCGTGGTCGGCGGCACGGCGGAGCCGCTCCGCGAGCGCCGGTTCGGGCGGCGTCGACTCGAAATCGTGCGTCGAGACGACGACGGGGACGCCTTCCGCCCCTGCGTTCTCGATGAGCGCGTCGGCCCGATCCGTTGCGTCCGGGGCATCCCCCTCGATCGCGTCCAGTTCGACGTCGATCGCGCCGACCGCGTCGTGTTCGAGGGCGGCCGCGAGCGCGTCGAGACGACCCGGGTCGGCGGCGTCACCGCCCTCCCACTCGGCGCGGTTCGTCGCGAGGATCGGGAGATCGCCGTCGTATGCGGCGAGCGATCCGAGCGGGTCCTCGGCCAGATCCATACGGAACTCGATGCAGTCGGCGTCCTCGCGGGCGGTCGGTTCCGCCGCGAGGTCGGCGGTCGAGGCGGCGAGGGTAAAGGAGTCGAACGCGAGCGTCATACGCGGTCCATCGCGGCGACGGCTCAAAGCGGGTTCGGTCTCCGGGCCCCCCTTACGCCCGGCCGAGGAACTTCGCCTGCGCCGTCGTTCCTTTCGTCCCGTAGTCGGTGACCCGGACGCGAACCGTCTCGCCGGCCGCGAGCGCGTCGGAGCCGCTCGGGTCCGGGATCCCCCGGACAAACGTCTGGAGGCCGTTTATTGTCCCGCGGACCTCCGGCGGGACGCGGTCGTACTGGGTTTCCTTGATGACGAGTTCGTACGTTTCGCCCTTCTGTGCGGCCTCCTCGGGGGGGCGGCGCTGTGCCTCGCGGTGGGCCTCGTCGCGCTCCCGCTGTGCGGCGGTCGGGCCGCCACGGCGGCGAACGGCGAGGACGACGATGACTCCGAGCGCTCCGGCCGCGACCGCGCCGAGGATCGGCGGGTCGAGGGCCATCAACGAATCGATCATTGGCGGCGTTTCGTCGTCGTCGGGCATATCCGTTGTGCCCGGCGACGGACGATCAGAAGGTTGATGCCCGGCGCTTGACGACACACGACAGGATGACGAACCGGGAGGTCAGCGTCGTACTACCCGCCTACAACGAGGCGGGGACGATAGCGGAGACGGTCAGCGTGACCCTGGAGACGCTGTCGGCGTTCCTCCCGGCGGGAAGCTTCGAGGTGCTCGTCGCGGAGGACGGCTGTTCGGACCGGACGCCGGAGATCGCAAGCCGGATGGCCGAGGCCGACGACCGCGTCCGGCATTTCCACAGCGACGAGCGCCTCGGGCGCGGCGGCGCCCTCGAGCGCGCCTTCGAGGCGAGCAACGGCGACGTGCTCGTCTACTTCGATACGGATCTGGCGACGGACATGTCGTATCTGGAAGCGCTCGTCGACTCGATCCGAGTCGAGGGGTACGACATCGCGACCGGATCCAGGCGGATGCCCGGCCGACAACAGCGCCGCGAGCCGGAGCGCGGCGTCGCGTCGACGGGGTACAACGCTCTCGTTCGGACCGTGCTCCGGTCGTCGCTGTACGACCACCAGTGCGGGTTCAAGGCCTTCGACCGCGAGACGCTCTTCGGACTGCTTGAGGAGGTCGAGGACGACCACTGGTTTTGGGACACGGAGGTGTTGGTCCGGGCACAGCGGGCCGGCTACGCGGTCAAGGAGTTCCCCGTCGACTGGGAGCCGAAGGGCGACACGAAAGTCGATCTGGTTCGGGACGTACTCGGGATGGGCTCACAGATCGGCCGGCTGTGGTGGCAGCTGTCGGTACAGCCGCGGATAACCCCCCGCACGACGACCGTCGCCGGGACGGTCCTCGTCGTCCTCGCGCTCGCGTTGATGACGCTGTATCTCGATCCATCGGCCGTCCTCGACGCGATCGGCGACGCCGACCCGGCCCTTCTCGCGGTCGCCGCCGGGGTGTATCTGGTGTCGTGGCCGCTCCGCGGGCTCCGATACCGGGATATCCTCTCGGCGCTCGGTTACCGCGAGCGCGTCGGCTTCCTGACCGGGGCCGTCTTCATCAGCCAGACCGGCAACCTCGTCGTTCCGGCCCGCGGCGGCGACGCGATCCGCGCCTACGTCGTCAAAGCACGGCGCGGGATCCCCTACCCGACCGGGTTCGCTTCCCTCGCCACCGAGCGCGTGTTCGACCTGTTGACGATCGCGACCGTCGCCGGCGTGACGTTTCTGGGACTGTCGGCGGCCGGTATCGACGTGACGGCGCTCCGGGGCGCCGACGCGGGCGCAGAGGCCGGCGTCAGGGAAAGCGGTCGGACGGCGATCGCCGTCGCGGCCGCGATGGGCGCCGCCGCGCTCGTCGCCGTCGTGGCCATCCTCGCCAGCGCCCGATCGGACCGAAACCTCGTGCGTGCTGCGCTCGGCCGGGTGAGCAGCGACTCCTACGTCGAGTACGTCGCCGGGGTCGTCGGGCGCTTCGTCGCCGACGTCCAGACGATCGGGACGGATCGGCGGGCCTTCGCCGTCGTCGGACTGTCGAGTCTCGGGGTCTGGGGGATCGACATCCTGACCGCGATCGTCGTCTTCGCCGCCTTCGGGGTCGATCTCGCGGTCCCGCTGCTCGTCGCCGTCGGCTTCTTCGCCGTCGCTGTCGGCAACCTCGCGAAGGTGTTGCCGCTGTCACCCGGCGGGATCGGGCTTTATGAGGGCGCGTTCACCCTCATCGTGGTCGCGTTGACGCCCGTGGCGTGGCCGGTGGCGCTCGCGGCGGCCATCGTCGACCACGGGCTGAAGAACGCGGTCACCGTCGTCGGCGGGGTGGCGTCGATGCTGAAACTCAACGTCTCGCTGACGACCGCCGTCGAGGAGTCCGGGGATATCGACGGGGACGCAGCCGTCCGAGAGTGACGGCTGGCGGCGGGCGCCGCGGTTCCGCCCGGGACGCGTCAGTTCGGCGCGTCGCCGGTGGCGTCGTCGGAGTCCCCGTCGCCGAGGTCCGCGATCCGCTGGGCGAGATCGCCGCCCTCGCTCTCGCCGGGAAGGATGTCCCCGAGCGTGGCTCCGAGCGCGGCGGCGGCCCAGATGACGGTCACGCGGCTGAACTGTTCGACCGCAGTCGGATCCTCGGCGTGGAGGCGGCCCCACATCAGCATCGTCCCGGCGGCGACGAGAAGCGAGATCGTCAACGCGCCGACGAGCCGCTTCGGGAGGAACCCGAAGAGGAGCCGCATCTGGACGTCACGGATGTCGGTGAAATAGAGCAACCCGGCCGTTATGCCGACGATGAAGACGACGTTGACGAACAGAAAGACCGGGACCGGGCCGAGGGTGATATCGACGAACCACTCGGCGATCTCGAAGACACCGTCCTCGACCAGGAGCGGTAACGCGAAGATGATGCCGCCGACGAACCCCTCGGAGATATCCCGCGTCGTGTACTTTTTGATCCGTTCGTGCCCGGGCACCCGTTCGAGCATCCCCCGGAGCCGCCGGACCTCGCGTCGTTCCTCGGAGCTCGTCACCGATCCCTCGAGTTCGTCCAGCTGTTCGAAGACGTCCTCGAGTTCGTACTCGTCGGCGTGGACGTTTGAGTCGTCGTCTACCATGACCCGGGGAACGACAAGAGGGATCTAAAGGCCGACGGTACGGGTCGATCAGTCCCAGACATCGGGCGCGTACCCCAGCCGGCGGACGACGAAGGGGTACGCGAAGACGATAACGAGAACGACCGCGAACTCGAGTATCAGGTTCACGTCGGAGAGGACGGCACGGAGGACCGACGTGGTCGCGATAACCACGACGAGCATGACGGCGTAGTGCGGAAGCAGCGCCCGGATCGTGTCCCAATCTACCATTGTCGATCGCGTAGGGACTGCAAGGCCAAGCAGTTGGCGGTATCCGCCTCCGGCCGCGGTTGTGGTCTCGATCGCCGCCCGAACCCCCTCCGACGGGGGCCGGCCGTCGTCACGTCGTGGGGTGGAACACGACGAGCCGCTCGTCGTTCGTCTCGGAGCGGTCGATGCCGATCGCGACCGGCTGGCCGATCTCGACCTCGTCGGCGTCGATCCCCCGCACCTGGCCGGTGATCTTCACCGGGCCGAACTCGGCGACGGCGACGACGAACGGGGCGTCGTCGGCGAAGCCGGGCGAGGCGACGTGCGTTTGGGTGTGGGTGACGATCTCGCCGGTCGCGGGGAGCGGCTCCTCGGTCAGCTCCCGGCTCCCCGTCGCGGGGTCGATACGCCGGGGCGGCAGGGAACCGTCGCCCTCGGGCCCTTCGAGGTAGTAGGGCTCGCCGTCCTCGACGGCGTCGAGGAAGTCGTCGAACCCCTCGTTGCGCGCGTCGCTCATCGGACCACCTCCAGAACGTGGACGACACAGCTCGCGACCGTCCCACCCGCATTGTGGGTCAGCCCGACCGTCGCGTCCTCGACGGCGTCGCTGTTGACGTGGTCGCCGCGGAGCAGTTTCGTCATCTCGGAGATCTGCGCACAGCCGGTCGCGCCGACCGGGTGACCCTTCGCCTTCAGGCCGCCGGAGAGGTTCACCGGCAACTCGCCGTCCCGCGTCGTCTCGCCGTCCCTGGCCGCCGTGATCGCCTCGCCGGGCTCGTAGAAGCCGAGCGACTCCAAGGCGAGCGCCTCGGCGATCGTGAAACAGTCGTGGACTTCGGCGAGGTCGACATCGTCGGGTGTAATGTCCGCCTCCTCGTAGGCCGCCTCACCGGCGTCGATCGCGGCCGGCGTCTCGGGGATCGAGACGCGATCCTGCAGCCCGAGGCCGTCGCTTCCCTGTCCGGCCCCCGTGATCGCGACGTCGGTGTCGAGGCCGTGTTCCTCGACGAAGGATTCGCTCACCAACACGGCGGCGCTCGCGCCGTCGCTCATCGGCGAGCAGTCGTAGAGGCCGAACGGCGAACTCACGGTCGGCGCGTCGAGAACGTCGTCGATGTCGATCGCCATCTGGAACTGCGCGAGGTCGTTTTCGAGGGCGTTGTCGTGGTTCTTGACCGCGATGTGGGCGAGGTCCTCGCGGGTACCGCCGAACTCGTCGAAGTAGCTGTTTGCCATGAGCGAGTACGCGCCGGGGAACGTGACGCCCGCTTTGATCTCCCAGAGCGCGTCCGCGGCGGCCGAAAGCGCCTTCGTGCCTTCCGCCGTCGAGATGTTTTTCATCCGCTCGGCGCCGCCGACGAGGACGACGTCGGCCTGCCCGCTTTTGACCTGGTTGAACCCGTGCCTGACGGCGACGCCGCTCGACGCGCAGGCGCTTTCGATCCGCGTCGAGGGGGCCGAGATGCCGACCATGTCGGCCATCAGCGGCCCCTGGTGGCCCTGTACCTCCGCGAACTCGCCCATGAAGTTGCCGTAGAACAGCTCCTCGACGGCGTCGGTGTCGACCCCGGCGTCGTCGAACGCCTCGCCGGCGGCCTGTGCGAACAGGTCCCGGGCGGTCCGTTCGGGCGACGCGCCGAACTCCGTCATCCCGACGCCGGCGACGTGAACGTCGCTCACCACTCCATCCCCCCGTTGACGCCGAGGATCTGTCCGGTCATGTAGCTGGAGTCCTCGCTCGCGAGGAAGCTGACGATACCAGCGATGTCCTCGACCTGTGCGAACCGGTCGAGGGGGATCCGCTTGAGGATGTTCTCCTGGACGCGTTCCGGCACGTCGGAGAGCATATCGGTTTCGACGAAGCCGGGGGCGACGCAGTTGGCCGTCGACCCATCGGAGGCCATCTCTAGGGCGATCGTCCGGGTGAAGCCGAACAGCCCCGATTTCGTCGTCGCGTAGTTGGCCTGCCCGTAGTTGCCCTGCTGGCCCACCACGCTCGAGATGTTTATCAATCGCCCCTCCTCCGCCGACTTGATGTCGTCGTAGCACGCCTTCGTGCAGTTGAACACGCCGCCGAGGTTGACCTCCATAACCCGGTCCCAATCGTCCCGTGTCATGTTGTCGAACTTCTTGTCGACGGTGATCCCGGCGTTGTTGACCAACACGTCGACCGACCCGAACTCCTCGGCGACGGCGTCGTACATCGACTGGACCTCGTCGTAGTTTGCGACATCGGCCTGGGCCAACACCGCGCGCCCGGGGCCGTCGTCGATCGTTTCCTTGACCGCCTCGGCTTGTTCCTTCGAGGAGCGGTAGTTCACCACCACGTCGGCTCCCGCCGCCCCCAGTTCCTCCGCGATCCCGCGCCCGATACCTCTCGAAGCACCTGTCACGAGACAGGTTCGATCTGTGATCGACATGTATGTTCCGTACCACTGTTTACCATGATTCATAATAAAACAACCGCGGGTCGCGGCGGCGTGGGGCGTCAGCGGTCCCCTTCGATCCCTTCTGAAACCACTGTGTTCCACGTACGGGACGCGTCCCGGTATCGTGAGACGGCCGGTTCGGGTCGATATCGGGTATTTGACACGGCGTGGGAGCGGCCGGCCGCAGCCCCGTCACCCGTCGCGGGACAGCGCAACCTGTTCGCGAAGCGGGGCGATTCCGACTGGGGGTTATATTTTCCCGGGCGGAGACACTAGCCTATGGCTGGGTCAGACGGAACTGCGGAGCCGGCAGCGCCCGGGATCGATCGCGCGCGGAACTACGTCGGCGGCTGGGTAGACCCGAACGGGGAGACCGAGCCGGTAACCAACCCTGCGACGGGCGGGGAGATCGCACAGGTGCGATACTCCACGGCAGCGGACGTGGCGGACGTCGTCGAAACGGCGCGGGAGGCCTTCGAGGGGTGGCGGGCGACGCCGCCGGCCGATCGGGCCGAGTACCTCTTCGATCTCAAGGCCGAACTGGCGGCCCGGCAGGCGGAGATCGCCGAGGCGCTCTCGCTCGAACACGGCAAGACGGTCGCGGAGGCCGAAGGCGAGATCGAACGCGGGATCGAGAACGTGGAGGTCGCCGCCGGGATCCCGAACATGCTCCGGGAGGGCAGCGGCGTCGTCGAGGGCGTCGCCCCGGGGATGGACGAGTCGGCGGTCCGGCAACCGCTCGGCGTTTTCGCCGCCGTGGTCCCGTTCAACTTCCCGGCGATGATCCCGCTTTGGTTCCTGCCGTACGCGGTCGCGACCGGGAACACGTTCGTGCTCAAACCGAGCGAGCGGGTGCCGTTGAGCGCACAGCTCATCTTCGAGGCGGTCGACGCGGCCGGGTTCCCGGAGGGGGTTCTCAACCTCGTCAACGGCGGGGTCGGGACCGTCGACGCGCTGTTGACCGACGACGACATCGCCGGCGTCTCCTTCGTCGGATCGACGCCCGTCGCCCGGCACGTCTACGAGACCGCCGCCGCCGAGGGCAAACGCGTTCAGGCGCAGGGCGGCGCGAAGAACTACGCCGTCGTCACGCCGTCGGCGGAGCTCGGGGAGGCTGTCCCCAACATCGTCGGCTCGGTGTACGGCAACGCCGGCCAGCGCTGTCTGGCGAACGATGTCGTCGTCGGCGTCGGCGACGTCTACGGCGATCTCCGAGCTGAGCTGCTCGACGCCGTCGACGACCTCGTCGTCGGCCCCGGGATCGACGACGGGACGGATATCGGCCCGCTCATCACGGCCGAATCGAAGGCGCGCGTCGTCGGAATGATCGCGGACGCGGTCGAGGCGGGCGCCGACCTCGTCGTCGACGGCCGCGGGTTCGAACACCCCGACTACCCGGACGGGAACTTCCTCGGCCCGACGCTGCTCGAGGGTGTCACAACCGACATGGAGATCGCACGGACGGAGATCTTCGGCCCGGTGTTGTGTCTCGCCGCCGCCGAGGACCTCGACGAGGCGATCGGGATGGTCAACGCCACCGAGTACGGCAACGCCTCCTCGTTGTACACCGAACGCGGCGCCGAGGCCCGCAAGTATCGCTACGAGGTCGACGCCGGGAACATCGGGATCAACGTCGGCGTCTGCGCCCCGATGGGGTTTTTCCACTTCGGCGGGCGGAAAGCGTCCTTCTTCGGCGATCTCCACGCCCAAGGCGAGGACGCGGTGAACTTCTACACCGACAAGACGATCGAGATCGAACGCTGGTACAGCTGATCGCCCGGCTGGCGGCGGGGTTATAATTCGGGGTACGCGTCCGTCCAGGGGCGGGCCCGTTCGAGCGCCGCCGCGACGGCCAGAACGTCCGCCTCCGCGTACCGGCGGCCGACGACCTGCAGACCGACGGGCAACCCATCGTCGGTGACGCCCGCGGGGACCGAGGCGGCCGGGTGGCCGGTCAGGTTGAACACCCACGTCAGCATCGCGTCGGTCGGGACGCCGAGGACGGACTCGCCGTCGATCTCCGAGGGGTACCCCGAAGCGAGGTGTTTGTCGTACGGGGGGACGGTGAGCGTCGGCGTCACGAGGGCGTCGTGGCCGTCGAGGGCGGCCTCGATCGCCCGATACGCCGCGGTCCGGGGGACGTTCCGCAGCCGCTCCTCGACGGTCCCGACCCCGTCGGCGAGGGAGATCGTCGAGCGGAGCGTCCCCTCGACATCCGCCGTCGCGAAGTCGATCCCGTGTTCGGCCTCGATCCGCGCCGCGAACGCGCCGAAGAAGGCTCCCACCTGCGTGACGTACCCCTCCGAGAGCTCCTCGTACGGCGGGAGGTCGACGTCAACGCGGTCGACATCGACGCCGGCAGATCCGAGATCGGCAACCGCCTCGCCGACGACCTCGCGGACGGCCGGCGCGACGGGCTGGAGGTCGAGGGTCGGGCTGTAGGCGACGGAGAGGTCCTCAGCCGGGCGGTCCGTCGCCGCGACGTAGTCGGGGTCCGCAAGGGGAACCGAAAGCGGATCGCGACGGTCGAACCCCGACAGCACCTCGAGCAGCAGCGCCGTCTCCGCCGTCGTCCGGGCCATCGGACCGCCGACGAACGTCGGGGTCCCCGGGGAGAAGCCGTCGGCGTCGAGTTCGGGGACGACGCCGAGCGTCGGTTTCAGCCCGATGACGTTACAGCAGGCGGCCGGGACCCGCAGCGAGCCGCCGATGTCCGAGCCGGTCGCGAGCCGGATGCACCCGGCCGCGAGCGCCGCCGCGGAGCCGCCGGAGGAGCCGCCGGCGGATCGGGTTTCGTCGAACGGCGTCGGCGTCGCGCCGACGAGGCGGTTCTCGGTCTTTATCGTGTGCGCAAGCGCCGGCGTGCTCGTGGTCCCGACGACGACCGCGCCGGCGGCTTCGAGCCGTTCGACGCCGATCGAGTCCGTCGCGGCGACGTTGTCGGCGAGGGCCGCGACACCGAGGGTGTTCGGGACGCCCGCCTTTCGGGTTCGGAGATCCTTTATGCCGACGGGGACGCCGGCCAGCGGCCCCGGGTCCTCGCCGGCTGAGACCCGACGGTCGATCGCGGCGGCGCGGTCGCGGGCGCTCCCGTCGAGAACGTTTATAAACGCGTTCAGGCGATCGGTCGCCTCAATGCGTGCGAGCGACGCCGCCGTGAGCTCGCGGGACGGACGGCGGCCGGCCCGCACGTCGCCAGCGAGGGATCCGGCGGGGGACTCGATCGGTCCGGGCATACCCGGGGATGACGCCATCGGTATATAAACCCCGGCGCCGGTGGGGGTGGCGCTCCACCCCCGTGACCGTAGCGTTGATGCGGCGAGAACACCGACACCCACGGTATGAACGGGTTCGGTAGGCGGACGGTGCTGTGTGCGCTCGCCGGCGGCTCCGTCGCCGCTGCCGGCTGTCTCGGTCGGGACGGGGACTCCGACGGCGAGCCAGGGGCCGGGGACGGCGACGGGACGGCGTTCGGGACGGAAACGGTCGCGGAGGGGTTCGACGTTCCGTGGGGACTCACCTTCCTCCCCGACGGCGAGCTCCTTGTTACGGAGCTGCCGGGGCGGCTTCACCGCCTCGATCCGGCCGACGGGACGACGACGGAGATCGGCGGCGTTCCCGAGGTCCACGCCGTCGGGCAGGGCGGGCTCCTCGACGTCGCCCCGCACCCGGAGTACCCCGATCCGCCGTGGGTGTATCTGACCTACGCCGCGACGAACGGGGCGGGGGAGTCGACGACGCATCTCGGCCGAGGGCGGCTCGAACCGGACGGGACGCGGCTCTCGGGGGTCGAGACGCTCCACGCCGCCGAGCCGTTCGTCGACTCGACACAGCATTACGGCTCCCGCGTGGCGTTCGGGCCGGACGGGATGGCGTATCTCACAGTCGGCGACCGCGGGTTCAAGGACTTCGGCACGGACCACGTCTCACAGGACACGGCGACGGAACTCGGGGCGACGCTCCGGCTTGCGCCCGACGGCTCGATCCCCTCGGACAACCCCTTCATCGACGACGAGGGGGTCGTCGACTCGATCTTCAGCTACGGCCACCGGAACTGCCAGGGGCTCGCCGTCCACCCGGAGACCGACGAGCTCTGGGTCAGCGAGCACGGCGAGCGCGACGGCGACGAGATCAACGTCCTACAGCGCGGGGGCAACCACGGTTGGCCGATCGCCCACTACGGCTGCGACTACGGCACCGACGACCCGGTCGGCGACCGCCCACACGAGCGCGACGACACCGTCGATCCGGCCTATCACTGGCCCTGCGGCAGCGGCGGCTTCCCCCCGGCGGGGATGACGTTTTATACCGGCGAGGCGTTCCCGGCGTGGCGCGGGGACCTCTTCGTCGGGAACCTCGCCGGCCAGTACCTCGGCCGGTTCACCCTCGACGACGAGGTCGAGTCGGCCGGGGCGTTGCTCGAAGGCCGTGGATGGCGGATCCGGGACGTTGCCGTCGGCCCGGAGGGGTATCTCTACGTCGCCGCCGACGCGGAGGCGGGGCCGATCGTCAGGCTGGTTCCGGCGTAGGCGGTCGGGCTCGAACCCCCGCCTACGAGGTGTCCGCGCGCTCGGCGAGCGCCGAGAGCGTCCCCGAATCGCGGAGGTCCCCGATCGAGCAGTACCACGCGCCCCGGACGCCGTGGCCGTCGTTGTCGACCGGGGCGTCGAGCGGAACGATATCGTCGAACTCGAAGACGACGACGACGCGCTCCTCGGAGAAGGGGTCGATGAGCGCCGCCCAGTCCTCGTCGTCCATCGGCCCCGGGTCGCCGCGAACCTGTTCGGTCCGGGCCGTCACGGGCGCGTAGTGGGTGATCGCCGAAACCGGATCGGTTCGATAAAAGGCCATGTACTCGAACTCGGCGCGCGTCCGGTCGTACGACCGCGGTGCGGGATAAAAACCCTCCCGGCACCGCTCGAAGGTCGGCGGCTGCGTGGCGACGACACAGACACGGCCGTCGTCGGGAGCGTCGTCGTCGGGCGTACCGTCGGCGAACCGATCGAGATCCATAGGGTGTGTTCGACCCGGGGCCGAAAGGGTCGCCCGGAACCGGCGAGGGAGACGGGCGCCGGGCGTTCGAGTGGACAAGGGGCCGGGATCTCAGGCCTCGGAGCCGTCGGGGCCGAACGCCTCCGACAGCAGTTCGGGGACGTCCTCGGGGCGGACCTCGGCGTACCACTCGTTGTGCGGTTGGATCGTGATCGCGGTGCCCTCGGCGCTACAGAGCCCGAGGCAGTCGGTCGTCGAGACGCCGATCGGCGACCAGAAGACCTCCCGCTCGCGGAGCCACGATTTCACCGCGTCGGTCGTCTCCTCGCCGCCCGCGTCGGCACAGCAGGCGTACTCCGAGTCGCGGTCGTTTACGCAGACGAAGACGTGGGCGTCGAGCCGCGTCGTTTGTTTGTCGGTTTGGCGTTTCACGGACGATCAACCCGCGATCGCGTCATCGGCGGCCCGTGTCGGGTCACTCGATGGCCCTGATTCACGGCGCCGGAGCGCGTTGAACGTGGCGGCGATCACGAGCCACAGCGCGGCCTGACTCACGACGGCGAGGCCCTGGTAGGCGGCGACGAGATCGGCGGACAGCCCCGGATGGGTCGTCACCGTCGGCGCGGCGAGTGTCGCGAGCGCGACGACGGCCAGTATCGGCACGGCACCGGCGACGACGCCGAGCCCGACGTGGCGGCGACGGCCGCGTTTATACGCGACGACCGCCGCGGCGGCCGCGAGCGCGCCGAGGGCGACGAGCCCGACGTAGATCGCGAGCCGGGGCTCGACCGCGTACGCCTGTTCGGCCCCTGGTGCGGCCGGCGGCAACACGAGCCACGGGACCGCGGAGACGGTCAGGAAGCCGGCGCCGGCGAGGACGTAGGACTTCGCCGCCGCCGATCCCGGGATGGCGGGTTCGAGGAGATACAGGCCGACGGCGAAGACGCCGCCGAGAAGGATCGCCCACAGGAGGCCGCTGCCGGCGCTGACGACCGCCGTCGTCGCCTCGGAGACCGCGTGGCCGGCCTCGTGAGCGTGTTCGCCGGCCTCGTGTCCGTGGTCGTGACCGCCACCGTTGTCGTGGCCGTGGTCGTGCCCGGCGTCGTGGACGTACTCGGTGAGCGGGTTACCG
>OBKM01000010.1_pt1 | contig 67548 bp, 39 predicted proteins | sample 1519691 | NCBI WGS metagenome assembly OBKM01 (sample SAMEA37050418, study PRJEB22526) | metagenome | biome: saline pan; feature: lake; material: water | place: Egypt | collected 2015 | depth 0.5 m
TCGTTCTTTTGGAGGCGATGGCCTCGGGCCTGCCCATCATCACGTCGCAGCAGGTCGGAACGGTGCACCTCGTCGAGGACAGCGAGAGCGGATTCGTGCTCGAACATCCCAACGACCAGGAAACCCTTCAGCAGGGACTGATCGCGTTGCGCGATGACCCGGAATACCGAAAGGAAATGGGACAGGCGGCCCGAGCAGTTGCCCGGGCGCACAGCTGGCAAAAGATGAGTCACAAGTACCTTCAATTAATGGAGCAACACGCTCAGTCCTCAGCCTCCGTTGCAAGTTACTGAAATTCCTCTATGGATCGTATTCTCTGCATATCGACCGCAGGTAGCGGTCAGGATCCTCTTCGCGTGCGCCGCCTCACGAAGAATTTAGAGGCGGATTGTACGTATCATAATCTCGATCGCATGAGATCTCGCTGGAGCAACGTGCGTACGGTGTGGGATCGACTGCGATCATCAGACTGGGATCTCGTATATCTGGAAGGCACTGGAATTGCCGGAGGGCTTCCCCTCATCTGTGCAGCGCGAGCATGGGGGCAGCAATACGTGGTTTCTTCGGGCGATCCGATAGGCGGCTACTTCAAAACGACGAAAGGCGCTCTGTACGGAGCGGTATTCGAGCAATACGAAAAACTCCTCTATCGAAACTGCACGGGGTTTATCGGATGGACCCCCTATCTCACGGGTATGGCCATGAAAATGGGCGCCCCGCGAGCGGTCACGGTCGAAGGGGCCGTCGATTTTTCGGTGTTCTCTCCATTCGCCCCTGATGAGCGCAAGTCCGCTAAATCGCACTATGGATTGAACCCCGACCATCTGGTCTGCGGTGTCGTGGGCAGCCTCTCCTGGTCGTCACGGCAGGACTACTGCTATGGCCTGGAACTGATCGAGATGCTTCGGTACATCGATCGTTCGGACGTGTCCGTTCTCATTGTAGGCGACGGCGATGGGAAATCTCGCCTCGAAGCGCGAGTCCCGAATGCGTGGAGCGACCGCGTCGTTTTCACCGGCCGTGTACCGGAAGAGGAAGTCGTCGACACGCTAAACGCCATGGACGTGGGGTTTATCACGCAGACGCTCGACGAACTCGGTCGCTATCGTCTGACCACCAAACTTCCGGAGTATCTTGCGAGCGGCCTGCCGGTAGCCATGAGCCCCATTCCCGGTTTTTTTGATTATGCCCAGCCCGCCGGGTGGGCTCTTCCCGCGCATCATCCGGCTTCTGATTCCTTCCACCGGGCCTGTGCCCGCTGGATTGACGAATTGTCCTGGCCCTCTATTCATCAGCGGCGACAGCGCGCCCCCGACATTGCCCGAAAATACTTCGACTACGAGGTCATACGTCCAAAATTTGAATCCTTTTTGTATGACCTACTAAGTCGATAACCACAGACAGAGTATAATCTCGCCAACCTAACCAATGGAATAAGGCAACCTATCTAAAAATAAAACATGTCAATTATTAAAACAATTATATCAGTATTACCTGGGTCATTTATTCGATTTATCGGCCGCCTCCAATTTAAACTTCCTTTTTTGAAACCGATAATTGATCACTTATCTCAAAGAATAATACAGAAGAACGGAGTTATACAACGGGGAATGTGAAGAGGACTGAGATTCGATGCAATAAACGGCAATCCAGGGTTTATAACTGGAACATCTGCACCCAAAGAACAGCAAGTCTTGGCTGATCTATTAGACAAAGGAGATATTTTCTATAATATTGGAGCCAACATGGGTTTTTATACGGTTATAGGTGCAAGACTAGTTGGACAGCAAGGTTATGTATGTGCATTTGAACCAACCCCAGAACTGGCAGATAGAATACGTCACAATTGCCGTATTAATGATTTTGAAAATGTGACAGTCGTGGAATCTGCAGTTTGCAACCACAATGGTACCATTGAATTTGGATCAAATAAATTCGATATATCAAACTCTATAAAAAAAGCTTACGAGAGAAACAAATTCAACAAAATTGAAGTAAACGCAGTAAGTCTAGATTCATATTATGAAGATAATCAAATACCAGATGTTATAATGATAGACATAGAAGGAGCAGAGATCGAAGCTCTCAAAGGATCAATGTTTTTAATACAAAACCACAAACCTGCATTAATGATCGAAGTCCACTGGCTAGGCGACGATTTTCTTAATTTTATCGAGGATAATATACTTCCATTGGGATATAAAGCAACTACATACTCTGGAGACCCAATTCCTAAAAAAGAGGTTACTCGCTATCATGCTCTACTTGTGCCCGATGAAAACTACCATTAACAATGTACTCGATTTTGGCATGTTGACTGTGCTGCTTTCGACTCGAATATTTTAATCGTTTTGACTTTCCGTATCAAGTCTCTCCAAATCGGCAAGAGCTGGTTTCCCGAACAGTCGGGTAGCGGCCTCGATCGCATGTACCACGCCCTCACCCAGCACCTGCCCGATGCAGGCGTTCCTGTTCGCGGACTCGTGGCCGGGAGCTCCAATCTGACCGGCGCGGCGAGTAACTCCGTTGCATCCTTCGCTTCAGATACGGCCCCGCTGTACCAGCGCCTTTGGGGGGCGCGCCAGGCCGCGCGCCGGACACTGGCCGAAAGTACCATCGATCTGGTCGCTGCCCACTTTGCCCTGTACACGGCCCCAGCGGTCGACCTGCTGTCGGACGTTCCCCTCGTGGTGCACTTCCACGGCCCTTGGGCGCAGGAAAGCGCCGTGGAAGGCGAGCACGCCGCTGCCGTTCGCCTCAAAGAGGCGGCAGAGCGCTACGTGTATCGCCGAGGCACCCGCTTCATCGTGCTCTCGAAAGCCTTCCATGACGTTTTAGCGCGAGATTACGATGTGCCGGCCTCTCAGATTCGCATCGTATCCGGCGGGGTCGACGTCGACCGCTTTGCCGTGGACGCCTCCGCTGAGGACGCCCGGGAGCGCCTCGGCTGGTCTACGGATCGCCCCATTCTGCTCTCCGTGCGGCGCCTGGCCCCGCGCATGGGACTCGAAACGCTCGTGAGCGCCATGCAATCCATCCGTGACCGCGTTCCGGATGCCCTCCTGCTCATCGCCGGAAAAGGTCCGCTTGGCCCAACCCTCGAACAACAAATTGCAGCACAGGGGCTCGACGATCACGTCCGGCTCCTCGGCTTCGTGCCCGACGACGACTTGCCCTACGCCTACCGAGCCGCGGATGTCACCGTCGTACCGACCGAGGCGCTCGAAGGGTTCGGCCTCATCACCATCGAGTCGCTCGCGGCCGGCACACCGGTGTTTGTAACCCCGCGCGGAGGGCTCCCGGAGGTCGTCCGCGACCTGGATCCTGCCCTTATTTTCGAGGATGCCGAGGCCAATGCTATGGCCGATCGTCTCACGGAGGCGCTGGCGGGCCAGCTCGATCTTCCCAGCGCAGTGGCGTGCCGGGACTACACCCGTGCCCAGTACGCCTGGCCCGTAATCGCACAGCAGGTGCGAGCGGTGTACGAGGAGGTGGTCTGATGCCGTACGTTCGCACTTTTTTGCACTCACCTGCGACTCCGGGATGCGTCTGGGTGTTACAGGGCAGCATTCAGTCCCTGATGTTTGCATGAACGTTTTGCGCGTCCCGAATGACAGTGTCAGGATGCGGGTCCGCCGACCCAGGCTTTCCTGCTCAGAACGACGTCGCCGAGATGCGGCCCGGTACTTGTTTAGCGAGTCAAGGGACCAAGTCCCTCCCTTCCCGTACGTGTTTAACCGATTGCAGTACGGCGGCATTATCATGGCTTCGAAGATCAAGCCCTCACCCTCTCCCTTTATTCCCTTCGGTTATCAGTTAGGCTCCGCCCTCGTGTCCCGGATCTTCGGGAGAGGGCACGCCCTTATGAGCAGTTTGGAAGGTAAGCCAACCGGCGGGTTCGTAGCAAAAGGATCAGCGATAAAGTTCCTTCTCCCCATGCGGGAGAAGGGCAGGATGAGGGGGAAATGCGGCGCGAATCTGCTCAGTCCGTTGGGCGCTAAACACGTACCTTCCCTGAATGGATAAAAGAGGGATGTTCCTCGGCCGGAAACAGGCTTCTCGGACCTAAAACACCGTGCACGGACGAGGGACACATCCTCGTTGTCCCTTACTGAATCGAGCTCAGCGCAGGCTCTTCGGGAAAGGAGGAAACCGTTGCCGCGCCCCCTGACCCGGAACGCACCGCCCGGACGGCTCTTCCATTTTCCCGGTCGCGGACACCTCCCCGGTGAATGCGAGGCAGGAGCCTCGCGGCGAGTGCGTCGCAGGGCTGGAGGGGCCGAAGGTCATGCCAGTTGGTGCCCAGCGACGAGAAAGAAAAAAGAAGGGCCTGGATTCGCAGCAACTTGCTTTTGTTCATAACATAATCACACAAAGGGACTAACTCCTGGCGTGATGCGTGATTCTTGTTATTCCCCACGCATCACGTTCCACGTTTCACGTTCTGCATCCATCGCATGTCCGCTCCCCGCATCCTCTTCGTCTCCCACACGGCCTCGCTCGGTGGGGCCGAGTTCTCGCTGCTCGACCTCGCGCGTCATTTTCATCCGGCATGCAGTGTGGTGCTTTTCGCCGACGGTCCCTTCCGGACGACGCTGCAGGACGCAGGGATCGACGTAGACGTCCTGCAGGCTCCCTCGGGGATCCATCGAGTAACGCGCTCGGCCGGCCTCTGGCAGGACCTGCGCTCCATTCCTCACGTGCTGCAGCATGCCTGGCACCTAGCGCAGGTCGCCCGTGAGTATGACCTGGTCTACGCCAACTCGCAGAAATCCATGATCGTAGGCGCCTGGGCGGCGACTCTTGCCCGACGGCCTCTCGTCTGGCATCTCCGTGACCTGCTTACCTCCGAACATTTTAGCCGATTCCACTGCCGGGTGTCTGCCCAGACAGCGCGCTTGTTCGCCACACGCGTCATCGCAAACTCCAATGCAACGCGACGCGCATATGTCGGAAACGGAGGGCGCTCGGACCATGTCGTGACCGTGCACAACGGCATCGATCCGACGCCTTTTCATGAGATTGACGATGGCGCCCCTCGATCCTTGCGCGCACAACACGATCTCGAGGACGTACCGCTGGTCGGCGTCTTCAGCCGCCTAGCGGAGTGGAAGGGGCAGCACGTACTCATCGATGCGCTCCCCCAGATACCCGACGTGCACGCCCTGCTTGTGGGCGAGGCGCTCTTCGAGGACGATGACTCGTATGCCGGCGATCTTCGCCGCCGAGCCCGGCACAGGGGCGTCGCGGACCGGGTTCACTTCCTGGGTTTTCGAGACGACGTGCCGCTTTTGATGCATGCCGTGGATGTGGTCGCCCATACGTCGATCCATCCCGAGCCGTTCGGGCGGGTCGTGGTTGAAGGCATGTGCGCCCAAACGCCCGTCATCGCAACGCGCACCGGCGGCGTGCCGGAAATTATCTCACATCGAGAAAACGGCCTCCTCGTCCCACCAGCCGATGCCCATGCCCTTGCGAGTGCAATCGACGACGTGCTCTCCAACGACGAATGGGCAAACACACTGGCCCAAGCGGGCTACCGGACCGCATCGACGACTTTTTCCCGCAAGCGAATGTGCGCCGCCGTCGAAGCGGTGATTCGACAGGCGGCCGGCGCGCCGACACCAGCGCGAGACGCTGCGTCCCCTGCTACATGAAGCCGTCCGGGCGAGACGTTCCGAGTGGCCGGAGCCTCGAAACGAGCAGGTAGGTGAAGGGGTTGCACGTTCTCCTAACACGTAGTGGACGGAGGTCTGGAACGAGCAAGTAGGAAGAGACGAGCTCCTGGCGTACGGACGCACGGCCGTGCGTTCCCACTACACGCTCGCTGCGAGGCAGGAGTACTTCACCACGGGCACTAATACCGATTGCGGCGAATGGTCATGCATATACAGAACCACCTGATTCCACCCATACACGTTCTAATTCGGCGGTGTACGTCCTACGCGAACTGGATACCCCCTACAGCTCGTTACAGGCCACTAACCAGTACGACCTGCGCCCCCCTGTCCTGGAACGCACCACCCAGACGGCTCTGTCGTCTTCCCCGTCGCGGACGCCTCTCCGGTACTTAGTAGATACGATGCCCGTTAGAACTACGACGCGACGAGCTTAGAGAAGACTAGCCATGGTCGTATTCTGAGTCTCCCTTCCTCGAAGGGAGAAAAAAGAGGGATGTTTTACGGTCTGCGAACTACCTCCCCTCTATTTCAAGCGTAAGCGCTAGAACGATCCATCCTCCTTGTTCATTACTGAATCAAGTTCAGCCATCCTGCACCGTTAACTTCGATAGCCGGTACTACCATTGTGCACGTGTTTGGTAGCTGATGTAGAGGGCTGATGCGTGTCCGCCTCTGCCTTTCCCCTCCATGGGCGAGGAGGACGCGGCAGCTGAGTCTTGCGTTGACAGTTATTTCGGTCGGCGCGCCTTGCATCATTACAATATTTCACGGATGCTGGGCAAAATGCTCCTCGTCTAGTTCCGCCTAACCATTTTTGTATCCCTTCACCGCTCCAGAGCCGTTCCCGTCCGCCATTTTTCGGCTCCTGAGACGGTGTGGACTCTAACTTCTGAAAGATGGCACACCCCTTGTGCGATTACCAACTTGTCTGCTCATCCACATAGAACCTTTGCACAGATCATGTCGCTTTCGACATTATGTGCAGTTATCTTTGGCTGCACTGGTTGCAAATGTCTCTCGTCTGGATGAGATGGACATGACCGTTAGCCACCCCGGTCGGTCGCGACGACCGCTCACACTCGCCCTCCAGCGTTATGGCATCTTCCGGATTTAGTCGACGGACGGTACGCTCCTTCCTCCCTATCATCGGGCTGCTAGCCCTCCTTCTCCTTGTAATGGCCTTCACCGTGCACAGCCTGATGATGAATGCAAACACCGTCACGCTGCCGATTGAAGTCTTCCCCAAAGACGGGCGGAGCGTGCATGTCGAGCCCGTCACGGTGGGCATCTCCGATCCCAGCGGGGCCGATAGCATGTATATCCAGATCCACGCTCCTGGCTACAATAAGAATGAGTACACCATAGGCGACTATAACGACTACTCGACCTACCAGCTCGACCAGAAAGCCAGTTTTCGGGTCAATGGCGGGGGCTGGATTGATATTGACAACCAGAACTTTGTCCCGCGCTGGCCCGAAAGCACGTACTACACCAAACCAGGTGACGGCGATCCCCGTGGCCATATGGAAGGCCCCATTGGCGAGTATCTGCATACGCTCCGAGGCGCTTTGAGCCTAGAGGAGACGGGGGACTTGACGCCTGGGGAGAATACGATTGAGTTTCGGTTCAACGGGACCGAGGGCATTACGAGCGGCTATCGGATTATCGACCTTGAAGTGCGAGCAGGGAGTGCCAACCTCATTGACGGAACCACCTTCGAGGATGAGGACTTCACCGCCTGGGGGCCTCCCGACGGGTTTGACAATAGTTCGGATATCAGTGCGGGACAGTCGCTCTTTGCCGAGCGCAACATCCTTCACGATGGGGGCGCGGTGTTCGGCCCCGACCAGACGGAAGACATTACCGCCTCCTGCGCAGACTGCCACGCCCGTGACGGTTCGGATCTCAAGTTTTACAACTACTCAAATCGCTCGATCGTGGCGCGATCGATGTTTCACGGCCTGACGGAAGAAGAGGGCAAGCAGATCGCTGCGTATGTCCGCACGCGTGACCTCCCCTACGACGACCTCGCAGGGTGGGACGAGAATAACTGCGGCGGCACGCCGTGGGACCCGCCGTATCAGCCTGGCCCAGGGCTGGACGACAAGCCTGCCGAGTGCTGGGGGCGAGGTGCTGGCGTTGACGCCTGGCTCGTTGACCAGCAGGACCAGTTCGAGTTCTGGCAGAACGAGATGGAGGAAGGCCGCACCGACACCCGATCCCTCTACGGTATCAACGTGCGGGAGATGCCCACCACGGTGCTGTTCCCTGACTGGAACAACTGGCTCCCTGACATTCACCCGCTCGATGCTATTGACGAGGATCCTGCTACCGCTGAGGCGCAGTTTGAAGATTGGACGCCTAAAGAGCGATTTGATAACGTATTTGACTACCTCGAAGCCAATGAGGGTGAGAACCTTAAACAAACGATTATTGACTCATACAAGCCTTGGACAGGACGCAACGACTTGCTCGTGGAGTTTGCCCGAACAGGCACGACGCAAGGCCGCATTGATAGCGACTTCAATATTAAGAATCGCAACGAGGCCGAGGGTGAATATATAGTTGTCAGCGACCTGCAGTGGCGTGCGGTTAAAACGTGGGAAGCGCACAACAGATGGCCCATTCAAGAAGGTATTTTCAAAAACACGGTTGAGCAGTATTACGAGGGTGAGGAAGATTTGCATTTCTTGTACGATAGAGGATGGCAATCGCAGGTTAGGAACCTGTTTAATGTTGCCCCGCACCGCTCTAATATGGGGGATTATCCCAACAGAGGGGTCTACGCCACAGCGCGTGCGAATCAGGCGTTTTCAAATGCGTGGTATCAACTGCAGCTTGTCGTTGATCCTAGTCAGCGAGGTGTCGATGGGGGTGGGGCTGTAGACTGGAACTACCAGCAGCCTCATATTGCGCACCACCATGACGGCTACAGTCATAGTCAGTGGATGGATGCGATGAAGAACTTTACATTCTTTGGGCAGCAAAGAGATGATGCGCTGTTCGGAACCGATCATCGAAGATCGTACATATCGCCCTTCTTCTTCCATAATTTTCAACAGTATCAACCCGCACAAATTTTCAGAACCTTCGGTAGCTTACTTGACACGCCTCAACATATCATCGACGAGACGCTCACAGAGGTAACGAGGCAGTGGCTTGGTAAGATGTATCGCGCCAAAGAGATAGGTATCCCGCGCAAGGATACGTGTGAGGGTGACTTTGATCTTGGTTCAGGCCAAGTGCAACGAGAAGACTGCGTGCCCGAAGCTGATAATTATAACGCTCGCAATATGGCCAATATGACCTACTGGTACGCGCAGGCGGCGTCGGAAAACGACTGGCTTCCTGCATCGACGCAAGACTCGCTCGCGCAGTGGGGCAACGAGATGTGGCCGAACGGCGATTGGGAGCAGTTTATGATCGACGAGTCGGAGCGGCCGGAAGTCGAGGTGTCGCAACCCACCAATGAGAACCCGTATACGGCCCCGGTCAACATGGAGATCGGATTAAACGTGTCCGACAACGAGCACGACATTGAGCGCGTCGAATTTTACGTTGACGGCGAACGTATCGGTACGCGAAGCGACGGGCCGTCGCGCTACCCGTGGCTGAACGTCGCGGCCGGCACCTATGAGATCATGGCCAAAGCCATCACGGACGACGGTATCATTGGCGAGTCTGAGTCCTCAACTATTACCGTGGAGGAAGGCGGCGAGCCAGGTGAAGCCGGAACGCAGGATATTTCTCTACGCGAAGGCTGGAACCTGATTTCCTCGCGCTTTGCCCCGGACAACCTGCGCTTCGACGCGGTGCTGGATGAAATCATAAACGACGTCATTATCGCCAAGGACGCACGCGGCCATGCCTTCCTACCCGGTAACAATATTGACGACATCGGCCTGTGGAATCCGTTCGAGGGCTACATGGTCTACAGCACGAACGACCAGATGCTGACTATCGAGGGCCAGGCCCTCCACCCTGAATATACCCCGATTCCGCTCCGTGAGGGATGGAACCACATCCCCTATCTCGTGAGCGAACCGATGCCGGTTGAAGACGCGCTGGACTCCGTGCTCGGCGATATTGTCGTTGTGAAGGACTACGCCGGCCAAGCGTACCTTCCGGAATACAATATCGACGAGATCGGCATGCTCCAACCTGGTCAGAGCTATAAGGTGTACGCCTCCCACGAGTCTGAGTTGACGTACCCTGCGCCGGAAGAGGTATCGGAAGCAGTGATCGCGGCGCAGCAAGCGGACACCGAACCCATGGAGGGCACCGCGTCATCCAGCATGCTACTCGTGCACGGTGATATTCTGGAGGAGGGAGACCAAGTTAGCGTGCGGACCGCAGCCAGCGAGGAGATCGCTGAAACGACTGTCGAAGAGGGGCGCGCTTTCTTCAGCCTACCCGGGCCTGATCCCGTACATGAAAATGACGGCCTGGAGGAAGGCACGCCCCTGGTCGTTGACGCCCAACGCGGTGGCAGCAGTATTCCCATTGCGGTAACAGAGCAGCGCAACCTTCTCTCCGGTGAAATGGAACGGAGCGCCGAGATCACCTACGAAGTCGATGGGCTCACGGAAGTCACCGTGTCGGAACAGCCCGAGGAGTTTAGTCTCGAGCAGAGCTATCCGAATCCAACGCGCACGGAGGCGACCATTGAGTTCACGCTCGCCGAGGAGACTTCGGTCACGCTCGAGATGTACAACACGCTGGGGCAGCGGGTGGCCGTATTCGCGGACGAGACGCGTCCCCCCGGTCGCCACGAGGTGACAGTTGATGCGTCGCAGTTTTCAAGCGGCACGTATTTTTACCGCCTGCGCGCCGACGAGTACATCGAGTCGAAGCAGATGGTTATCGTGCGGTGATGAGTCCTACGCTGAGCTCCTTCACAGCCTAATTGGGGGCTTACGACGACCGTTTTCGCACCGTTCTTCCGGACCCACGCAGCAGTCACGGCGAGCCCCAATCAGCCAACAAACGTCATGTGGAAGACTGGGATACGGCATCCCCTCGTTTCAAAAAGCCACTGTACCGCTGCGTGGCCCGGCGGGCATTATTCTTAAGCTCCCCGGCAAGTGGCCGCCACCGGACTCCCATCCAGTACAAGAGATCGGCGATGCACCGTGCCCGCTCTTTCTTCGTCAGCGGTGCATGCCACAATGCCCACCAATAGCCATACGTGCCACGCCACTTTGGAAACCGGAACGGAGACGGTTCGCTCTGTGGATTAAACCAGGCTGCGCGTGCCTCGGGGCCGGCGTCTTTTATAGACACGGTATATTTATCGGGATGTACCCGGTCAAAAAACAGTAACTCCGGTAACTCAACCAGCCGACCCCGGAGAGCAAGCTCAACTAACAGATTCCCGTCCGAATCGTTGAAACCGCGCAGCAAGCTGGTTTCTCGAAGTGCACTCGAGCGAATGAGTCCATACAGCGCCTGTCGGTGCGGATGATAAAGCAGATCGTAAAACCGCTCGTGTGTCTTGTAGGAATCGGTTCGCATTGAGTGACGCCAGACGTGTTGCAGTTCCCCCTCCTCGTCAATAGAGCCCGTCAGGGCTGAACAAACTACGACGCTCGGGTCTGCCTCAAGTACATCGAGGCATCGAGCCAGAAATTCCTCGGCAATGACATCGTCGTGGGCCGCCCATTTGAAGTACGTGCCCGAGGCAAGTTTAAATGTGCGATTAAAGTTATTGGTCGGCCCAATATTTTTTTCGTTGCGATGGTAGGTTACCCGCTTATCCTGGTCGCGATACCATTTGCAAATATCCGGCGTGCGATCTCCTGAGACATTGTCGCAAATGATGAGCTCGAAGTTGGTATAGGTTTGACCAAGAATCGAGTCTAGGGCTTTCTCAATAAAGTTCTCTCCATTGTGTACAGGCACCCCAACACTGATTAGGGGGGGCTGCTCTTTATCCTGCTCCTCTCGGTTCAACGTGTTCTGTTGTGAAGTGCTCACTAATTGCCAAAATTTATTAGAATGTACTGACTCTACAAACCCGACACTTGTTGAAACAGTGCCTTATTTTATCTCAGACTGCCTTTCAACTCGCACCAAAAAACGTCCCTCTGTATCAACGTAGAGGCGTTTTCACCACCTCAGCAAGCAGTGACACTTTCCCGATAATTACAAACCGTAGGAATAAGGGTAGCAATAACAAAGAGTAGCGCGACAAATGCTCTATCCTATCCCTAGAAGACTCCTTTATGTCATTGCCTGGTAAAGACTTCGACGTCGCAGGAGCAGGCCCATATTCGAGAACTCAGAATGCTTCTCCAATTTGCAGTTTACGCCCATAAAAGCCTTCAGCGTACTGCGTCGAGTGTCCAGCCTCGACGCCTCGAATGCGCATTAATCCGCGAAACGTGCTCTCAGTATACCAGGGCTTGTCCTGCTGTGTGGGGAAATGCCCCATGAGATGGTCGACCTTTCGCTGGACCTGTTCTTGGCTGAGGCTCACATAAACGTTCGGCTGTCCGAGGTCGCCATCGTATTTGGGTATTTCGTATTCCAGAATACAGTGATCTCGAAACGTATTCCAGGTTAAATCAGAAATGACCCGATGATCCTGATGCCGGTCGTGCCGGTAGGGAGTAAAAATAAGGTCGGGATCGCGCGACTTGAGGTGACGCTCGAAATATCGCTTGATGTCGCCCCAGGCTTCTGGAAAGAAGCCGTCAGTGAACGACTCAACCACGATATCCCCCTCAGCAGTCTCGGGCAATAACGCGGTGGCACTCTGCCGGGCTTCGCGAGCGCGCTCATTCTCGGCTCCGCAAACGAACCAATCAACCGTGCACTCCGGCACACCATCGAGCAAATGGAGCACGGCACCTCCGCATCCAATCTCAATGTCGTCCGCATGTGCCCCCAAACAGAGGACGTGCAACGAGGTCCGCCCGGCAAATAGGTCGAAAGAAATCATCCGCACCGTGTACTATTTGTAGTTGACCCGAGCCCTCAAGGTCTACAGCTCGGGTCGGCCGTTTGTGAGGTTCTCGACCGTCAACTGGCTTTTCCCGGGATCCCTGTTCTTCCAGACCTCCCATGGCGCTTTTTCTTCTCGCTGATAGATCTCATCCAGAAGTTGCTTCTCTTTGAACGTGTCCACGCACGCCCAGAAGCCGTCGTAGGTGTACGCCGCCAACTCTTCCTCCTCGATCATTCGGTGAAACGGCTCCTCGACGAGCTCTTCACCGGGACGCATATAATCGAAGATCTCTTGCTTAAAGATAAAGAACCCGCCGTTGATGCGCATGCCGGCTTCTTGCGCACTGCGGATGTCTCGCACGGTGCCGTCGTCGGCCACCTGAGTCGTATGAAAAGAAACATTGGGTTCTACGTTGACAAAACATCCCGTCTTGTCGTGCTCCCGGAAATAATCGATCATATGCGGGAGGGGCAGGTCGGTCACTCCGTCGGTGTAGTTCGCAAGAAACCTCTCTTCCCCCTTCAGGTGCTCGCGGACGGCCATGAGCCGCTCGCCAACACAGGACGTAAGCCCCGTATCTACGAATGTGATGCGCCAGTCGTCAATGTCGGAGTTGAGCAGTTCAATGTCCTGCCCCCCGTTCTTCAGGACGAAGTCATTGGTCTTGCATTCGCTGTAGTTCAAGAAATACTCCTTGATGACATCGGCCTTGTACCCGAGGCAGAGGATAAAGTCGGTGTGGCCGTAGTGCGCGTAGTACTTCATCACGTGCCACAGAATGGGCCGGTACCCGATTTTTACGATAGGCTTCGGGATGTTTTCAGAATATCCGCGGAGCCGCATCCCAAATCCGCCACAGAAGAGCACAACTTTCATAATCTAGTACCTTTGGAAAGGTGAACACTCAACAGTGTGGTAATCAACATAGTGCCCCAAACTACGTCGAGCCTACTCGAAGTTGAGACATCCGTACCCTCTATTGGAGCATGTGACGCTAAGCTTTTTCTTCATCCGCTGGTGATAGATCAAGATTACAGATAGGGAATTACAGATAGAGAAACGGAGTCATTTCCTCCGTATTATGTTTTCTCCATCGGACGCATCCATATTTCCGTGACCTCGGCAGAACGAGGTATAGCCAGCGCGTTCTCAACCATCAAGGCAACATCATCGGGCTGCATGAGCCGTTCGGGTCGGTACGTGCGGCCTTCTTCCTTCATCAATCGCCTCTGCATGGGCGTTGCCGTACGTCCGGGAAACACGCTCAATACTCGAACGCCCTTGGAATTGACCTCGGCGCGGAGACTGTCAGCCATTCCCCGCAGCGCATGCTTGGACGCTCCGTAGGCTCCAGCCTCCGCTTTTGCCGATTGTACGATGCTTGAATTAATACATACCACCTGTCCTTCTGCAGCAGTGAGAGCCGGCAATAACGACCGGGTGAGTGCGTAGGGCGCCCGCACGTTGGTCGCGTAATGATCATCAAGCCGTCCTACGGGGGTCTCCTCCATCGTCCCATACGCGATCATTCCTGCACTATGGATCAGTGCGTCAACGCGACCGCCGGCATCGGCTGCGCGCGCTGCGATTCTTTGAATCACCCTTTCATCGGTCAGATCTCCCACCACGGGCCGCATGTCCGAACCGGCCTGCGCCGTTTCCTCAAGCCGCTCCTCATTGCGACCAATGAGCAGAACAGGGCCCTGGGAAGACAGGCGCCGCGCAACCGCACGCCCGATACCGCTGCTTGCCCCGGTTACAATACTTACACGCTCCGATCCCGAATGTGAAGACATGGCTTAGCCAAGCGTATTCGCAGAAAACCTGGTCCTGCATGATGCTTGACTATCTAGGATGTAGTCGCCTCCCGATCATGCTCCAATAGATCATGACGGTATAGTATTTCCGCCACGGTTTGAAGGGTGTCGACAGAGATGCCCGAACGCTTCGCCATATCCAAGAGCGTATGCTCCCCGTCGGCTAAATTAAGCACCCACAGCATGGCCATTTGCTTCTCCTCCGTGTCCTGATGCCCCCCCATCGCTCGATAGAGCCCCCGACGCCCGAGCTGCGGCTCGCCCTTTGGATTCGTGCTGACATAGGTCCGATTTTTTTCCAACACCTGAACGGCCCGTTTATATATCTCCAGTGATTCTCCAAGGGCTTCCGGTGTTACCAGGTCCAAGTCGTCGGCGGACGTGTGATACTCGGGAAAGCGCCCGTGCGGAGTGCGGGTAAGGCTGCCGACCGGCAGGTTGAACCCGGGAGAGCAGTACTGCCGTTCATCGTAGCCGTACGGCGTGAAGTCCCGTACGTCGAACTCCTGTTCAGAGGCTGCCAGCACATGCTCTACAACGCGATCGATCTCTGCGTCCCCACGGCGAGTTCGCTTGTAGTGAAAATCGCCGTCGTCGCCCACGCACGCCACGACTAGTCCGTGCTGTATGGAATCCAGGATGTCTTCACTGCGGGCCAGCCAGGTAATGGATCCAATGGTGCCTGGTATGAACAGGAATCGATACGAGTAGCGCGTATTTTGCTCCTGAAGCCAGTCTGCTAGGAACGTACAGAGGGCGATGCCGGAAAGATTGTCGTTACACAGAGACGGATGGCACGAGTGGCAGGAAAGCAACACTTCCTGATCGGTCTCGCCGGGCAGATAGCATTCCCCGTAGCTGAGCGCGCCCTCTTCGAGGGAGGAATCGATGCATACTTCGTAGGTCTTTTGCGGACTTAGCTTTTCGAGCGACCGGTGCCGCAGGCAGAAGCCCCAGGTCCGGTTGTAGTACGACGTTCGATACGGGATCCGATCGGGCTGGTCCGGTAGTGTGTGGAGATGGGATTTTAACTCCTCTCCCGTCATGGTCTTTTCGACGGGCACGCTGTAATTGACGACGTGGAGGTTGGACTCCTGAAAGTCGACGATTCGTTCTCCTCGCTCGTCTTTGATGTATGCATCCCTGATATTCCACTCCTTCGGCACCGTCCAGTCGAGCACCCTGGTCCCGGTGGGCACTTCATGGATTCTCAGGGGAATGTGCGCTTGAATACGGCGCAACGTCTTTCGCACCCCATCGCCCGTGATGCTCCGGCATATGGGGTACAAATCGGCGATAAACGCATGCATCCCCAGACCAGGCGCTTCCTTGTCGGCTTCTAATCGGTCAACACTGGCCATCAACAGAGCGGTGTAGTTGTTATGAAAGGTCTATGCTCTTTTAGGCGTTGGCTCACGCCTCTCCCCGGATAATGCAAACGGATTGCTATTCGCCCTTCTCGATGGATGCCTCATCCACCACATCCCGGGGCGGCTCAGTTCGCTCGAGCCAGATCTCGCGCCACATTGAGTAGATAGATCGTGGACAAAACAATCTGCTGCGACTACTGAAACGAGAAGGGCACACCACCCCCTCTAATATCACCGACGGTTTTTGCATCTCTATCATTTGACCAGTGCTTTCATCGATAATGCGCTCGACCCGATGCCTGACTCGATACGTACCTCCGCAGTATGGAACCTGTTCTTTGTCAAAATAAAGCCCCTTATTCTTGTTGGCCTTGTTGATCGTGTCCCGAATCTCTTCGAACGACTTCACCCGTACCCATTCGCCTGGTTGCAGATTTAACGTTGCTGGTGGGGTTGGCTCTCCCTCAGGTATGTTTCCTCGAGCCATGGGATAGGGAATCCCTCCAAACAGAAAACTGAAGCGATTATTGATCCCCTGTAGTATGGGCCCAATGAAGCATTTCCGTGCCAATTTGCAGTAGAGAAAATACAGGGGGTCGCGTATCAGGCGCCACGGTCCAACGTTACCGGACCGATAATCTTCCACGTATTGAGACGGCTCCCACCATTTTAAGGGCTGCGACGCATTGGGCAGCTCAGTGGCTTGACAAACATATGCATCATCATCCCGAGTGCGTGTCGTTGCATGCAGTTCCTCTTCGCTCAGACCGGAATTCGGGTTTTCACTGCCATTATCCGACGCTTCCACAGGGCCTTCCACAGACTTAACCCATGCCGTCTTCCAGAACGTTAAGCAGGCGGCATCACACCCTCCATGGGCTGACCCGTCGCAACGAAGGTTTTCAAGATGAATGCAATCCTTAAGTCGACGCCCCCTCGCCTTGTAGTCGCACGTTTTGTGGGCGCGCTTCGACACCTGAAACCGCTTCCCACAGTACTTGAGCATTTCTGGCATGAAGGGCATTCCATCTAAGCATCCCCTCTCATCCAGCGTGCTAAGAATCTCTTCCTTCGAACGAACCTCAACCCAGTCTCCTGCCTCAAACGGAGCGCTTCTAGAATCAAGCATCTCTGTAGTGGTGCAGTTGATTATAGAGCGTGAGGTTGATCAGCGAAATCAGGATAGTTTCGATCGCGCTCTTTTATGCATTGGACGGGCGCCGGCCAGTCGATGCCGAAGGCCGGATCGTCATAGCGCACCCCACGCGCAGCTTCAGGAGCGTAGAACTCGGACATCTGGTAGAACACCTCTGTATCGTCATCTAGCGTTAGGAATCCATGGGCAAACCCTTCTGGGACGTACAGGGCTCTCCGCTTCTCATCACAGAGCGTGATCCCGAAAGAGTCCGTGTAGGTAGGCTCATCGGAGCGCAGATCGATGATGACATCATAGATACGACCGCGTGTGCAGCGCACAAGCTTAGCTTCCTCATGAGGCGGCGCCTGGTAGTGCATGCCGCGTAACGTCCCGCGCGTCTTGTTGTAGGAGATATTGCACTGCACGAGCCGCGGGTTCAAGCCGTGCTCCTCAAATTCCCGCCGGCACCAAGTCCGTGCAAAGAACCCGCGCTCGTCGCTGTGACGCTCAAGGTCGATGACGTACGCACCCGAAAGTGGAGTCTCTCGAAAAATCACAGCGGTGGTTATACCAATTACGGCAAATGGTTATGCATATTGCAGAACCCCCGATTCCACCCAATACGTTCTAATTCGACGATGTGCGGGCGTACGGCCCTACGCGAATTGGGCCCCGGTGGCGACCGCTTGAGCCGTCATCTTGCACAAATAACTTTGATAGCTAGTATAACCCTTCATCAGTCCCACAGGTGCTCGTTTCGCTCGCCCCGCGTTATCTCCTACTCGTCAACCACGCGCACTTCAGGAATGGGGATTACGAACTTCCCGCCCCACGATCGCACGTCGGCCATCTGCTCCATAATCTCATCTTTGAAGTTCCAGGGCAGGATGAGCACATAATCCGGTTTTGTCTCCCGAATTTTGTCCGGCGCATAGATCGGAATGCGCGTGCCGGGTAGATACATGCCCTGTTTGTATGGGTTGCGGTCGACGGTATAATCGAGGAAGTCGGTGCGAACACCGCAGTAGTTGAGCAGGGTATTCCCCTTCCCGGGCGCCCCGTACCCAACCACGGTCTTATCCTCCTGGCGCGCCGTAATTAGAAAGTCGAGCAGCTGGCGTTTGGTCGCCCTGACCTGCTCGGCAAATTCGCTGTACGTTTCCAGGTCGGTGAGCCCATATTCTATCTCACGGTCCCGGAGCGACTTGACTCGATCGGTGACGGATCGCGAGGAGTCATCGTCGTGGCAGCCATAGACTCGCAGCGAGCCCCCATGCGTCGAGAGCTCCTCCACATCGAAAAGGGTAAGGCCGTGGGCCTCAAAGATGCGCTCTGTCGTGATCAGCGAAAAGTAGCTGAAATGCTCGTGGTAGATCGTATCGAACTGGTTTTCCTCCATGAGACGCACTAGGTGAGGAAATTCCAGGGTGATGACGCCTCCCGGCTTCAGGATACGCTTCATGCCCGAGACGAAGCTGTTCAAGTTGGGCACCTGTGCCAGCACGTTGTTGCCGATCACGAGATCGGCCTGGAGGCCCTCATTCACCATCGATCGCGCCGTCTCGTCGTCAAAAAACTCAATTCGGGTGTCAATACCCTTTTCAATAGCCGCTTGCGCGACGTTCTCGGCAGGCTCTACCCCGAGCGCGGGGACCTCCTTTTCTTCAAAATACTGGAGCAGGTAGCCGTCGTTACTGGCCAGTTCGACAACCTGGCTAGTGGTGTCGAGATCGAGCCGCTCGGTGATCATTTCGACATACTGCCGAGCGTGCTCCAGCCAGGTGTCGGCATACGAGGAAAAATACGCGTACTCACTGAAAATCTCCTCAGGAGACACATACTCGTCAAGCTGAACGAGATAGCACTCTTCGCAGACCAGCACGTGGAGCGGGTAGAACACCTCGCCGTGATTCAGACGATCTTCGGGCACGTAACTCTCGCAAAGCGGAGACGTCCCGAGATCGACAAATGTGTGGCGGAGGAGGGTATCACAGAAGCGGCACTGCAGGTCGATGGCCCGCTGCACGAAATTTTCTTGCTGCGCGTTCGTTTCTGTTTTCATTGCTGGAAATGTCCTGTACTGAACTTATGCTGTGGACGAAGTTGGACGCGAAGCGGCCCAGCGCAAGTCGGCAGCCAAATTCCCCTTCGCGAGCTGTTGCTTGATGTGGTCTATGCGGCGAAACCGTGGCCCTTCAAAGTCGTCCGGGGAAATACCGGCCTTGCGGAGCGTCTGATACACTTCCTCGGCACCCCGGCGTGCTGTCCACTGCGGCTCGAAGGCCGGCAAGGTATCGGTGATCTTGCTAAAATCGACCCGATAGGAACGATCGTCCGGACTGCTGTCAGACGCATATTCAATATCGCAGTCCGGCACGACCTCCCCCACGATTTCGGCAATTTCTCGGATCTGGTAATTCTCGTCGGTACGTCCCACGTTGAACGCCTCATTATGCACCACTTCGCGCGGGGCGTCGAGTGCGGCCAGAAAAGCTCGGGAGATATCCTCGATGTGCACGATCGGTCGCCAGGGTGTCCCGTCGCTCTTCATGTAGATGCGGCCGGTCGTCACGGCCCACGCAACGAGATTATTCAGCACGAGATCAAAACGCAACCTCGGTGACATGCCATATGCCGTTGCGTTGCGCAGGTAGACAGGACTGAAGTCTTTATCGGCCAGCTGAGCTACGTCGCGCTCGACAAGCACTTTGGCTTCGCCATATGGCGTAACCGGATTAAAACGAGCTTCTTCGGTGAGCATGTCTTCCCCAGCGGCGGCCCCGTAGAGACTGCAAGAAGAAGAAAACAGAAAACGCTTTACACCGGCCTCCTTCGCCAAACGGGCAAGGCGCACCGACGCCTGGTGATTAATCTCGAACGTGAGCTCCGGGTCCAAATTGCCAAGCGGGTCATTGGACAGGTTTGCCAGATGGATCACACCATCGAAGCCCTCCAACTCATCAACCGTAACATCCCGAACGTCTTTTTCTATTTCAGGAATTGAGACGATTCCTTCCTCATTGAACGAGCACCGGGCGAAGAGATCTGTGTCTAGTCCGATAACTTCATAGCCCTTCTCGATCAACATCGGAACCATCACGGTGCCGATGTATCCCTTGTGGCCAGTAACCAAAACAGTCATAGTTTGATTTCTTGTTGTTCAACTTCGGCTGCATTAGAAGCCGGCAAATGTGTACGCATCGCCTGAATGAGCAGCTTATGCCCGAATCTGAGATACGTGTTTCGAAGCCTGTCAATCGCAGCACTTGTATATATACATCCAGCTGCTCGATGTCGAAACAGTATTCGACATGTCCCATGTGCTCCATAGGATCAGAGCCTTTGGGATGATAGGTGGCCCCCAACTCCTCCTCGGAGGGAAGTGCCGCACCGCGGAGCGTGTTTCCCCTAGGTCGCGGGCGCGTCTACCTCAGCCGTTTTCCGGCGGAGGGCATAACATTTTCAGCACCAGTGGCATGGCCTTCAGCCCTCGCCTGCGCGACAGCACTCTCAGGAGAATTTCTGGTAAGTGCCTCACCGTTGACTACGAGCAGGGTGGCCACGCTCGCCCGCTGCAGAACTGTTCAGAATTTTGCCGCTTAAAATCACGCCTCTGGGTCAAGACTCAACGCTTCGCACCTCGTCCAACTCTTGCTCTAATTGTTCAGCGAGCACTCGTACATTCGGCTCTCGCATCAGGTCATCATGGGTACCGGGTACTTTGTGAATCGCGAGTCCTTCTTCAGCCAGCCCCTCCCATCCGAGATGATCAGGGACATGTTCATGCACGTGCCCCTTGTTTCGAGCCGTAAAGAGCACAATAGAGCCTGGGTACGGCTCGATTTCATAATCGACGACTGCGTCAAAGTAGGCTTCCACCATGGGAATATCGCGCAACTGGACGGGCAACGTCTTGCCGATTAATTGATGGAAGCGCGCTTTGAGCCGACGCAGTCGGTTCTGCTCAAACCCCATCCGATCACGGACGTAGCGTTTCCCGTACGTCCACCCCTGCTGCGTAATCCGCTCTACGTGCTTCTTTATTTTGTCCACCATTCCGCGCGACGGCCGGTCCGGCAGTCGGGGGCAGAAGGTATCCAGAAAGGCCAATACCGCCACCTCTTCGCCCTGTCTCCGTAGCTGATGGGCCATCTCAAAAGCCACGACTCCTCCTGCTGAATATCCGCCCAGCCTGTACGGCCCTTCAGGTTGGACCGAACGAATGGAGGCGACATATTCTGCAGCCATATCTTCGATACGCTCATGGGGGCTTCGCTTCCCTTCTACCCCGCGAGCCTGCAACCCGTAAACCGGCTGGTCATTCCCCAGGCGCTTCGCTAAATCTCGAAAGTTGAGAATATTCCCGCCGGCGCCGTGAACGCAGAAGAAAGGCAGCCTGTCGCCCTCTTTCTGAATGGGCACGAGCGGATCCCAGCGGTCTTGAGACCTAGTCTCTTCTCCAGGTGGAACGACGGAGGCTGTAGCGCCATCTGATCCCAGCTCTTCCGAAGCCGGCGACCCGTTCGGATCCTGCGTCTGCGAAGACGACGAGGGCGCTTTCCGACGCTCTTTGGAAGCCGGCTCATCGGCACGCTCGGGAGGGCTTCCTGCCTCGTCGGTTGTCCCCTCGGTAGTAGCTTCTTCCGTCTCCTCCTCCGCTGGAAGTTCCAGACCAAGCTCGTCGCGCACAGCGTCGGAAAAGCCGCCGAGCGTCGGGGCCTCGATCAATACAGAGAGCGGCAGATCCACGCCGTGTGCCTTCTTTACCTTCGCCATCATGCGGACGGCGATGAGCGAATGGCCCCCGATCTCGAAGAAGTCATCCTGCACGCCCACTCGGTCACGACCCAACATATCCTGCCAGATCGAAGCGATCTCTTCCTCGATCTCGTCGCGCGGCGCTACGAAGCCGTCCGTGTCGTCCTGAGCGGCTTCCTCCGGAGTGGACGCATCGGTCTGCTGATCACTTGGGGCTTCGCTATCCGGGGTAGACTCCTGCTCGAGCTGCTCTTTCCAGGCGCGCAGCTCAACCGTCGATACGATAACCTGAGGCAGTCGTCGATGCGCCTGTAGCAGCCGATCGAACACCTGAACGCCCTCCGACGGAAGAATGCCCATCGACAGGTCGAGAGCCAGGCCGTCGGCCGTTCCATCGATGGAAGGGTGCGTCTCGTAGGACGAGGCGCCGGTCAGCACGTCGGCCGTGGCGCGGCGCATGGTGAAGGACTCAATTTCGGCAACGACCCGTCCCTCCTCGTCCAGAAGCGTGACATCAAAGCTCGGCATCTCCCGATCATCCGGGTTGTGACAGCGCACGTGGCTGAAGAGTCGCTGGGGAAGCGGACGGAACGACGTTATCGATTCGTACTGTACCGGCACGTACAGAGCCTCTTCCGGGTCGTAGCCATCCACCAGCGGGAGCCCACAGCCCGTGGCCATGTCCAGCACGGCCGGATGGAGGGGAAAGTCCTGCAGCTCACCAGCAAAAACGTCAGGAAGCTCGAGCTCGCCCAAGGCATCCCGTTTGCCAAACTTGACCTGACGCAGGCAGTGCCACCTTGGCCCAAACTGGATGTGATCTTCCTGCAGATCCGCCGTGCCAGCCGCACTATGTCGATTTGCCTCATTGCATCGATCAGCGATTGCATCCAGATCTTGCAGGCGATCGGCGGTCCCGTCCGAAAGGCTCCGAGCACGCCCGTGCGCATGCTCCTGCCAGTCATTGCCCGCTGCGCCCTGATCGGCCCACTGGCTTTCAATCGTGAACTGAGCATCCCCGTCCTCACCGGCCTGGAGCCGAACCCGTACGCGGCGACGCGCACCGTCGGGAATGTCGAGCGGGGCAACAAACGACACGTCATGCAGCTCGACCTGATCGTCACCCCGGACCTCTTGCACCGCCGCCCGTGCGATCTCCAGGTAGCCGGTCCCCGGTAGCACAGCCGCACCGGCCGCGTTGCGATGGCCGTCAAGCACCCAGTGGCTACGGGACGACCATGTCGTTTCAAAGACTGCCTCCTCCGCCGTTTCATTCGTCAGCCGGCCCAGCAGCGAATGACTCGTCGCTTCATGTCCCTCCTCTTCCTTGTCCTTGTCGGCAATGTCGGCAGCCATGCCCACTTCCTGCCACGCGCTCCAGTTGATGCTCATCGCAGGAGTGCCGTCAACGGCCGCCTTGCGCTGGGCGAAGGCATCAAGAAAAGCGTTCGCGGCCGTATAGTCGATCTGTCCGGGAAGTCCAACAAGCGCGCTGACCGACGAGAAGAGCACGAAGAAGTCGAGCGCTTCCGAGTCGAGCACAGCATCAAGCACGAGGGCACCCTCCACCTTGGGCGCGAGCACGCGATCGGCTTCATCGCGGTCTTTCAAGGGTATTAGATTATCATCGACCACACCGGCTGCATGAATTACGCCCTGGATCTCGCCCCAGCGACCGCGCACTGCGTCGACCAGCGACTGCATGGCCTCGCGGTCCGTGACATCGGCCTGACCGATGAACACCTCAGCGCCGTGCGACTCCAGCGCGAGTACCTGCTCGATCTTGCGACACACCGCATCGGACGTCTGGGGATCAGCGAGCCGCGCGCCCCACTCCGAGCGCGGCGGGAGCCCGCTGCGGCTCGTGAGCACCAGCCGGACACGGGCAGATCGCGCCAGGTGCTCGGCAATCGTCAACCCGACGCCTCCCAAACCGCCGGTAATCAGATAGACGCCGTTCTCCCGTATGGGGGGGACCTCCTCGGCCTCCTCGATCGCGGCGGGTTCAACGCTCGACACCCACCGGTCCATGCCGCGATAGGCAACAAATCGCTCCGGGCCTGAGTTGAGCAACTCACGCGCTACCTCCTCGGCGTGGCGCGCGCCCGCATCGGTTGACGGCAGGTCGATGCTACGGGTGGGAAGCCCGGGAAATTCGCGAGGCAAGACGCGGCAGGGACCGAGCGCAGTCGCCTTTGACGGACGGAGCGACTGCTCGCTTGCAACGCGTTGCATCCCGTTCGAAAACACGCTAATCGACAGCGGGTCGTCGGGGTCTGCCCCTGCAAGGGCCTTCCCCAGTTCGAAGAGGCTAAAGAAGATGCGATCCTGCTCCTCCTGCCAAAAGGCCGCCTCGGATCGATCGTCTGAAGGCGCGGTGACGTTCCAGGCATGCACGACCTGCTTCAGTTCTTCGGTGTTTACGGCCTGGAGCAGAGCCGCATAGTCGTCCGATTCCCCGGGGCGAATGGTGTACCGATCGCCTCCGACCCGCTCGAACGATGTCCCCGGCGCCACGCGCACGATGCGAGGCGGCATCGGCTCCATGGTCAGTACGACCTTGCCGATGTGCTTCGTCTGGCTCATGTACTGGAAGGCCTCTTGGGCCTGCTCCCAGTGAAACGCCGTTCGCGAGAGAGGCTCGAGACGGCCGGCCTCCACGTGGTCCATCACCTCGCGGAAGAGCGCCTGAAAGTCTTCCGTATGCTCTTCACGCTCGACGTCCATATCGATGACGGTGTAGTCAATCGTGTCCCGATTCGGGACATCCGGAAGATCGTCCGGATCGTAGAGATCCTTCTTGCCGAGCTCGACGAAGCGGCCATGCGGGCGGAGAAGTTCGAGCCCCTTAATGATCGCCTCATCCGTGAGCGAGTTGAGCACGACGTCGATGCCTTCTCCGTCGGTATCGTCCAGGATGCCATCAGCAAAATCGAGCGAACGCGAGTCATACACATACTCGACGCCCATCTGATCACGCAGGAAGGACCGCTTGCGAGGGCTTCCGGCCGTGCCGTACACTTCGGCGCCTATCATCTGAGCTATCTGAACGGCGGACTGTCCTACGCCGCCCGTGGCCGCATGGATGAGCACCCGCTCTCCCGGCTGCAAATTCGCTTCGCGAACCAGCGAATGGTACGCCGTTAAAAAGCCTGACGGAATAGTGACGGCATCTTCGATGCTGAGGTCGGCCGGCTTCCGCTCAACCACGCGCACGTCGCGGGTTACGTATCGCCGAAAGCTGTCGAAGCCCGCTGCCAGGACGACATCTCCCACGTCAAGATCGGACACGCCTTCTCCTACGCGAACGACGGTTCCCACGCATTCGGCCCCCATGGGCACCGGCTCGTCGGCATACATGCCCACTGCCATCAACACGTCCTTGAACTGCAGGGCCGCCGCATGAACGCGCAGCTCCACCTGACCCGCTTCGGGCGCTGTACGCTCAGCGGATTCCAGGCGAAAGGAGTCCAGGTCGCCGGGGGTCTCCAGCGTCAGCCGGCGCGGCGCGTCGTCGCGCGCGCTCCGATTCTGGTATGTCTCTCGCACGCGATCGATTACCGCATCGGCCACTCCTACCTCGTCCTCAAAGACAAGCCACGTGCCCCCTGACGAGAGCGTGTTGGGCAGAGACGGAGCCGACGAGCGCGTCCAGGACGGCACGTAGAACCAGTCGTCGATATCCGACTGCTTGGTAAGCGCGTCCGGCTCGGCCGTGCGTTGCGTCTCGGTCTCAGGGTCGGGCTCGATCCAGTAGGACTTCCGTTCGAAGGGGTATTGGGGAAGCGGCACGCGCCGGCGTTTTTCGCTGGCATACAGGCTCTCCCAATCCACACTGACACCCGCCGTCCAGAGCTTCCCAAGCGCTCGGTGAATAGTGATAACGTCGGTTTCCTCTTCATCAGGATGCGGAAGTGAGTGGACGACGGGACGCTCTGACGAGTAATCAGGGTGACGCTGCGTAAGCGTGCTCAGGGTGGTACCTGGTCCGACTTCTAGCAACGCGGCGTTCGTTTCGTCGAGCAGTGTTTTGATGCCATCGCTAAAGCGGACGGGCTGGCGGATGTGCTGCACCCAATAGTCCGGGTCGGTCGCCTCTTCTTCCGTAATCCACGTTCCGGATCGATTGGAAACGAACGGGCGGGTCGGCGGGTGCAGATCGACGTCTTCTACGACCTCTCGGAATGGATCGAGGGCCGGCTCCATCATGTCCGAGTGAAACGCGTGTGACGTGTGCAACGGGCGGCAGGGGATGTCATCGCCCTGCAGGCGCTCCTCGAGCGCCTCAACGGCCGCGTCGGGACCGCCCACGACGCACATCGTCGGGGTGTTGACAACCGAGAGCGAGAGGTCATCGTTCAGGTACGACTGCACCTCGTCCTCCGGAGCCCCGACGGCAAGCATTGAGCCCGGCTGCATCGACTGCATGAGGCGGCCCCGCTCGGCCACGAGCCGGAGGGCGTCCTCGAGTTCCATCACGCCCGACAGGCAGGCCGCCGTATACTCACCGATGCTGTGGCCAATCATGGCCGAGGGCTCGATGCCACGGTCCATCCAGAACCGAGCCGTTGCATACTGCACGGTGAAAAGCGCGGGCTGGGTATATGCTGTTTGCTTAAGCTCCGCATTAGCCGTCTCGACGGCCTCCGCGCTCGGAAAAAGCAGATCGCGGAGATCCCGGTCGAGATACGCCGTTAGCGTATCGGCGCATTGGTCAACGTGCCGGCGGAAGGCCTCCTCTTCTTCATAGAGCCCCTGTCCCATAGTAGCATGTTGTGCGCCCTGCCCAGGAAACAGGAAGGCGACGGGCCCCTCTTCCTCTGCTGCGCGTCCTTCCACGACGCGCGAACGGGACGTTTCATTCAGCCCCGCAATGGCCTCCTCGCGCGACGGAGCAATCACAGCCCGGCGATGCAAAAAGGCCTTTCGGCCCATCTGTAGGGTGTAGGCGACATCCGCGACTGCGTGGTCGGACTGCGCATTCAAATGATCGGCCAGCTGGTTCGCCTGCGCGTCCAGAGCTGACTCCGACCGGGCTGAAAGAGGGATCACATGCGCAGACTGTTCGGTCGGTTCGGTGGGTACGCCGGGCGCCTCCTCTAGGATAATAAACGCGTTCGTCCCGCCGATGCCCAACGAGTTTACACCCGCGCGTCGCGGCGCATCCTCAGGAGGGGTCCACGCGCGCAGCTCGTCGTTCACGTAAAACGGCGTCTCCTCAATCTCGAGCCTTGGATTCGGACGCTCGAAGTTCAGGGTAGGCGGCAGTTCCTTATGCTTCAGCGCCAGCACCGTCTTGATGAGGCTGGCAACACCGGCAGCGTGATCAAGATGCCCGATGTTACTCTTCACCGACCCGATCCCGCAGTACTGCGACCGGGACGTACCGGTTCGAAAGGCCTGCGTGAGCGCACGCACCTCGATGGGATCCCCAACCGAGGTCCCGGTACCATGGGCCTCGATGTAAGAAAGCGTATCGGGATCGATCCCGGACACCCCGATCGCTTCCGCGACGGCCGACGCCTGCCCTTCAACGCTCGGCGCCATATAGCCGGCCTTCCGGGAGCCATCATTGTTGACGGCTGACCCGCGGATCACGGCGTGTATGGTGTCCCCGTCGGCTAGCGCATCTTCGTACCGCTTGAGCACGACGACCCCCGCCCCGCTTCCAAAGATCGTGCCTTGCGCATCGGCGTCGAAGGCCCGGCAGTGGCCGCCGGGCGACAGGATCTCCCCAGGCCGGTAAATGTACCCGGTCCGTCCACGCGGAAACAGCCGCACCCCACCGGCCAGCGCCATATCCGACTCTCCACTGATCAGCGACTGCCCTGCCAGGTGCACGGCCACGAGCGACGTGGAGCACGCCGTCTGAACATTGACACTAGGCCCTCGGAGATCCAGCTCGTAGGAAATGCGGGTCGAAAAGAAGTCCGTGTCATTGCTGGTATGCCGGGCGAGCCACTCCCCCACCGAGTCCATCAGCTGCTGATTACGCAGCAGGTTGAATCGAAAGTAGTCATTGGGCCCGATCCCCGCATAGACTCCAACAGCTCCATCTTCCCAGCCTGGATCGTAGCCCGCATGCTCCAACGCATGCCAGGCACATTCCAGGAAGATCCGGTGCTGCGGATCCATGATCTCAGTATCCCGAGGGCTAAACCCGAAAAAATCCGCATCAAACTGATCCATTCCGTTCAGCTCGGATACAGCCGGCACAAAGTTCGGGTCGTCGGCCCGGTGCGGCGGTTCTCCTCGGTTAATCAGCTCATCTCGCGAGTAGAATGTCACCGCCTCCGTACCGCCCCGAAGATTTTTCCAGAACTCCTGGATATCTTCGGCGCCTGGAAACCGCCCCGCCATACCGACGATGGCGATTTCAGTACCGATGAAGTCGTTTGGTGCAGTCATGGATTTCTACGTGTTAGAAGAAGTGTAACTCACGGTTCGCGGAGTTGTCGAAGCGCTCGCTGCCGGCGACGGCCGCGATCCACGCCTTGTACAACTCCGGAGGGCCCTTCTCCCCCCGTCAAGTATTGTGCGAGTGCGCGCACCGTCGGATATTCGAACAGATCGACCACCGCCACCTCCCGTTCAAGCTGTTCAGCAAGCCGATGACGCACACGCAGCGCAAGTAGCGAATGACCTCCCAGGTCAAAAAAGTTGTCGGTACGCCCTACAGTATCGACCTGCAACAGATCTTCCCATATCTTCGCAATGGCTTCTTCAAGGTCATCTTGAGGAGCAACGTATGACGGTGATGGTTCCGCCGCACTCGGCTTCTGGTCAGACAGCGCCGCCCGGTCCACCTTCCCGTTGGGCGTGAGGGGAAATTTCTCCACCATTACGATGTGAGCCGGTATCATGAATGGGGGCAGGACGTCACGTAGCGCGCGGCGCGTGTCCTGCGGCGCCACCGACGCTTCGTGATCCCCCGGAACGACATAGGCGACCAGCTCGTCGGCACCTCCCTGTGCGCTGTGGGTAGTCACGACGGACTTCTCGATCGGGTCTAACTGATCCAGCGCAGCCTCCACGGCACCCAGTTCCACCCGGTGCCCACGAATCTTCACCTGGTGATCTTCGCGCCCCAGAAACTCAATAACGCCGTCGCTTCGGTAGCGCGCCAGGTCTCCGGTCCGGTAGAGTCGCGCGTCATCGTCTTCGGAGAACGGATGGTCGACGAACTGCTCGGCCGTTTTCTCGGGGCGGTTGTGATACCCGGCTGCCACGCCCTCTCCGCCGATGTACAGCTCTCCGGGCACCCCGATCGGGACCGGCCGCATCTGGTCGTCCAGGATGTAAACGTCCGTATTGGCAATTGGGCGGCCGATAGGAATGGGTCCGTTCACCTCCTCAACCTCGTGCGTCGTGGACCAGATGGTCGTTTCCGTAGGACCGTACATGTTCGTGAGCCGCCCGGCCACGAGCTCGCGAAGCTCGCGGGCAACCTCGACAGGGAACGTTTCCCCGCCGACCATCAGATGATCGAGCTCTTCGAGCGCGGTGCGGGCGTCCTCGTCATCCAACAGCAGGCGCGCCTGGGCGGGCGTGCACTGAAGATGCGTGACGCCATGCCGCTCTATGTTGGCCGGAATGGAATAGTGCGCATCATCGGTATGGGTCGAGGAGGCCTTAGCGGCTCGCTCGCGCACGGCGTTGAGCGCCGGCAGGTGGTCGAGCACGGTCTCCGCATCGACCCCGAAATCAAGGAGACAGGCTACCTCATCAACGCCCACTGCGGCCAGGTCATGCACGAGGTCCATGCAGCGCTCCGGCGTGCCGAAGAGCCCACTGGCCTCGAAGTAGCGCTCGAATGCAAAGTCGAGCATTTCGTCCACATCCTCCTCCGAGAGATGGTCGAGCGAGAAGTTTCCTTCTTCGTCCGTTGTTCTCTTTTTGTAGGCTGGGAACGACCAGGCGGCCTTTTTGACGAGTCCCATCGCGCTGTCGAGGTACGACTTCATGGGCTTCCGCACGATCTCGCGCACGGTATCGGTGTCGTCGCCGACGAACGTGTGGAGCATAAGCGTCACGCGCCCCGCCTCGGGATCGTGTCCCGCCTCGGCGCGGGCCTCGCGATAGATGTCGATTTTCTCAGCCAGCTCGTCTACCGACTGCCCAAGCAGGTGGGTGAGCAGGTGGTGATTCCCAGCGCCCGCCGCACGGAAGGTCTCCGGGTTTCCTGCTGCGGTGATCCAGGTGGGTAGCTCATCCTGCACGGGGCGCGGCAGCGTGCGCACGGTGGTCTCCTCGCCCTCGTGATCAGGAAAGTCGAGCGCCTCTCCCTGCCACAGCGCCTGCACCTCCTCAATCTGCTCGAACATGCGCTCTTTCCGGTCGGCATAGGCCTCCGGTTGGATGACGAAGTCGTCAGGCTGCCAGCCCGAGGCAAACGAAACGCCCACGCGCCCATCGGAGAGATTATCCACGACAGCCCACTCCTCGGCAATGCGCACGGAGTGGTGGAGCGGAGCGACGCAGCTCCCCGCGCGGATGCCGACGCGTTCGGTGGCCTGCGCTATGGCCGCACTGATAACGGACGGATTCGGATAAAGCCCCCCAAAATCGTGGAAGTGGCGCTCGGGGGTCCAGACGGCCTCAAATCCATGCTCGTCGGCAAACTGTGCCCCCTCAATCAACAACTGGTACTTTTCCGAAGCCTGATGAGCGCTGGGCGCATCGAGCTTTTCGTCGCTCGTAAAGTAGAAGAGGCTGAAATCGACCGGTCGGTCGAGCGTTGGCGATGTGGTGCGGTGCCCGGACGCCGTCGCGAGCCGGTGCTCGTCGCCCTGCAGGACGACCTTAAACCCGCGGGCGAGCGTCCAGAAGAGCTCGAGCACCGAAATATCGAACGAGATGCTGGTAACCGCCAGCCAGACGTTTGGCCGGTCCTCGTGGCGGACGACGCGCTCGTCCATCCCGGCAAAAAAGTTCGCCAGGTTGCGATGCGTGACCACCACGCCTTTCGGGCGTCCCGTCGAGCCTGACGTGTACATCACGTAGGCGGGGTCATCGCCAGTGGCTCCCTCCTTCAATGGACCGGCGCTTTGATCGCGTATGGCCGACCAGTCGCGATCAAGCCGTACCGTCGGCCCCTCGTAGGCATCCACCCGATCGGTGAGGTCAGACTGAGTGACGAGGGCGTCAAGCTCTGCATCGTTGATCACAAGCCTGATGCGCTGGGCCGGGTACGTCGGATCCAGGGGCACGTAGGCGGCCCCGGCCTTCCAAATTCCCAGCAGTGCCGCAACCATCTCCGGCGACCGCTCGACACAGACCCCCACGCGATCCCCTGGCGCCACGCCCTGCGCCTGAAAGTAGCGGGCCATCTGGTTTGAACGCCGATCTAGCGCTTTGTACGTGTAGGTCTCGTCTTCGAAAGCGAGGGCCGGAGCATCGGGCGTCGCGGCCGCCTGTTCGGCAATCTGCACTTGAATGCCAGGCTCAGCCAGAAACGGGCGAGCGGTGTCGTTCCACTGCCTGCGCCGGCTTTTTTCCTGATCCGTGAGCAGGTCTACCGCTCCCAGTTTCTGATCGAAGTCGCGCGTCAGCTGGTCCAGCAGATTTTCCAGGTGATCCAGCAGCCGCTCAATGGTAGAGGCCTCAAACAGCTCCGGCTCGTGGGCCAACTCCAGCGTGAGCCGATCTCCATCGTAGCCGTACATCGTAAGCGGGTAGCCCGTGTGCTGAAGCAGCCGGAACGAGCGATTCTCCCAGTGCTCTCCTAAAGACTGGAGGTATGCATTGAGATCATAGCGCTCAAATACGACCAGGCTGTTGAAGAGCGGTTTCTCCCCCGGCACGTCGCTCCATTCCTGAATATTCACGAGCGGCGTGTGCTCGTACGGGCGCATGTCGACCCAGGTCTGTCGGACCTGCCGCAGCCACTTACTCACACGTTGGTTCTCATCGATCGATACCCGGACCGGGAGTGTATTGATGAGCATGCCGATCATCGACTCGGCGCCGTCTACGGAAGACTTCCTGCCCGCCCGCGTGGCGCCGAAGACCACGTCCTTTTCTCCGCTGTACCGACTCAGCAAAAGCCCCCAGGCTGCCTGCACGAAGGTGTTGACCGTGAGCGAGTCGTCTGTTTCAGTCCGTTCGTGCAACCGATCGGTGAGCGATGTCGACACCTGTCGCCGGACGCGATCGCGCACGGAGGTATCGCCTCCCTCCCCGGTCTCGGGTGCGTAATCATGCGGAAGAGGCGTTGGCGAGGTGATGCCCTCTAGCTCATCTCTCCAAAACGCTTCAGCGGCGGTCCAATCCTGATTTTGGACCCAGCTCACGTGGTCTTTAAAGGAACGGGGAGGGTCCATTACCGGGTCGCCACCGGACTGAAGGGCCTCGTACTGCTCAAAGACCTCCTGGAGGATCGTGGTGAAAGAGCGCCCATCCAACAGGATATGGCTGAACGTCCAAACGATCCGATAGTCCGCCTCCTCGAGCGGAAAGATCGTAACTCGCATCAAGGGAGCCTCCTTCAAATCGAAACCGCGACGGCGGTCGTTCTCCAAAAAAGCCTCTAGCCGCCGCTGCGCCTCGGCCTCGCTCAGCTTGCGCAGATCTGTATTGATCTCATATGGGAGATCGACGGAGGGGTGGACTCGCTGCACAGGCTCTGCGTGCCGTTCCCATTGCAGGCTCGTGCGAAGTATGGGGTGGCAATCCACACACCGCTTCCAGCTCGCCTTGAACGTTTCTATATCCAGGCGCTCCTCGAGAGAGCACACAATTTGCTCAACATCAACTCCCATTTCCTCGCCGCGGAGGTTGTTGAACAGCATCCCCTGCTGAAGCGGCGTAAGCGAGTACTCATCCTGGATGCTTAAACTATTTGTATGAATCGTATCAGCCATATCCGCTCGTTGAGTATTCAGAGTTTACATTCTTTTTGCGAAGGTACTTATGTCCGCTTTTCTCCTCCTCGGGCACTCTGGCGAAGGCCACTGTGCCCTTCTCGCTTGTATGAGCTCCGCCAGACACGAGCTTGGTGCTGCCGTCGAACCCGCTCACGAAGTCGCCGACCAACTCCTCCCTGGGGGAGGTGCCGCGCTTCGCATGGCGGAGGGTGTTACGCCAGCGATCACAGACACCCTCCGGCAGCCAATCTCGGCACGGCAGCTCATCCCAGGCAGCACCAATCGCATGGTCTGCAACCCTCACCTGCGCGATAGTCCTTTCTGTAAAAACCCGCAAGTCAGTGCGTAGTACTTTTCTTCCAGAATGCATAGTCGAACTAAATCTTCAATTACCGTGAGCGGGCAGTTGCACGTCGGTAGCTGGCAGAATTACACCGGCAAGGACGGTGGCCCGCGCTCATGTATTACCGTCAGTCACTTTCGGCCGGCCGTACGACGCGTACCCATATTCGGAGTATTTATACTCGTATCCGTATCCGTAGCCGCTTCGCTTGCGCTCATCGAAGCGGTTAAACACCACGCCTGAGATCGGCTCGCCCACGGCATCGAACGTCTGTTCCGCGATCTCGATCGCTTCACTGGCGGTGCGATTCGCGGCAACGACCAAAAGCGTGGCGTCGCAGTGCTTAGACAGTAGGATGGGGTCGCTAACTGCCAGAACAGGCGGGGAGTCGACGATGATAACGTCGTAGTGATCTCGGTAATAGTCGATGATTTGCTTCATGCGACTTGAGCCGAGCAGCTCAGCCGGCGGCTTGTCGATTTCTCCGGCGGGTAGCAGATGCAACCCCTCAACTTCAGTCGGCTGAATGTGATCGGGGATGGCCCCATCAGAACTCAAAAGGTTCGCGACACCGGGTTTGTAGTTCATGTCTAACAAGTTGTGGGTGTTCGGGCGGCGCAAGTCGGCATCGATTAGGAGCGTCCGGCGGCCGCTCTGGGCCATGGTGATCGCCACATTGACGGCCGTCAACGTCTTACCGTCGCCCTGCTCGGGACTGGTAATCAGGATGGCCTCCGGAGCCGTCCCCGAATTGGAGTGCTGTAAATTCGTGCGAACCAGGCGATAATTCTCGGCGATGGGAGACCACGGATTGAGGAGCGGAAGCAATCGCGTGCTTAGCTGACGTCCGCCCACCTCAACGGTTTGCTTACCGTTGAAGAGGGATTTGACTTCTCGATCCATGCGCGGGATGACGCCGACCACGCTGAACCCGGACGACTGGACGTCTTTAGGCGTGCGCATTCGGCTTGTCATGGCCCGTTTGAGGAAAGCCAGACCGATGCCAAACCCTAGGCCAAGCAGAAATCCCAGCACAATATTTTGCTCAAGATTGGGACTCACAGGGGCTGAGGGCACCATCGCGCTCCGCACCGACTGCACATACCCGAGTTCGGACTCTTCTTGCATGATGGTACGCTGTAGCTCCGAAACAATGGTGCTGTAGAACTGCTCCTGCTGAGCGATGCGCTGCTCCAGGCGATCATACTCGATGCGCTGCCGGGGCAGTTCATCCAACTCTTCGCCGTAGGTCGCTAGCTTCTCATCGATCGCCACAATCTGGGCCTCAAGTTCGTTGATAGTCATTTCGACTTCTATGGCTCGATCTCGGAGCTGTGCAATCCGAGACAGGGCCCCTCCCTCTTGAATAGCCGCACTTCGATCCGAGGCGCTCGCCAACATCTCATCAAGTAGTACGGCGCGTTGCCCTTCATAACCTTCAATCTGACGCTTGATTTCAGCCAGCTCAGGCTCTTCCTGCTCATTGCCTTCCAGCTCGGGATTATTGATATACCACGGAGCAGCTTCCGCGCGAAGCTCGGCAATCTGCTGATTGATGGCTGAAATGGAGGCCTGGGTCTGGGATACGTCTTGCTCCTCCATGACCCGACTCCGGAGTTCGGGCTCAAACTGATTAAGCTGGCTTTCAATCACCTGCAGCGAGCGCCGCTCCTGCTCAAGCTGAAACTCCAGCTCCGAGCGCCGGCTCTGGAGTCCAGTGTACTCCTCAGCGATCCGCTGCCCCCCCTCTCCGCGCGTCATTACGTCGTGCTCGCGTGCAAAGGTCTCCCACTGGCGTTCAAGTTCTTCAATTTCTTCTCGATGCCGCTCGACCTGCTCCTCCAAAAACTCGCGAGCTGCAACAACGCCTGCACGGCTCTGCTCCAAACTATACTCCTGATATTCCTCCGAATACATGTTTGCAATGGCAGCAGCCTCTTCAGGCACCTGACTCTCCACGGTAATGCGAATCATTTGCTGATCCGTATTCGGGGTAAAGCTCGTCTTTTCGGTGAGACGTCGGCCCGACTCTTCAGCCGATCGTACGTTCCCTCCCTCATCCAGCAACACCGGGAAATAGTCCTCAGACTGCACGGTCTCAGCAGTCTCAATCATACGCTTAGCGACGCGCTCGGCCAGCGCAGCGGAGTTTTCCAGCAGTCCAATCTCACTTGAGAGGTTTGGTCTTCTATCGAATCCGGTTATACCTGTAGCGGCCTGAGTCTCACGCTCGACGGCGACTATACTCTCGGCCTCATACACCAGGGGAAGTGTCATCGTGTAGGCCGCGATTGCTCCCATTACGATAACACACGTTAAGAGAATGGTCCATTTCCCTTCGCGGACCGTGTCCCAGATTTCTGAGAAATCAACGTTTGCCTCACCGTCGCCGGTCGCTCGCTCTCGAGCTCGGAGTCCGATTTGAAACTGATTGCCGTTTGGGCGTACAACCGGCTTATGGCTATTATTGTGGTTTTGATTGTCTCCACTCATAGGTTTTATTCACACTGCTAAAGTTTACAGAACTACAAACCTACAATCTGCTCGATCAGTTGGCTCCCTCCCCAGTGAGCACGACTGGAATCGTGCGGATGAGGATATACAGATCGAGCCACACGTTCCAGTTCTGCGCATAATGTACATCAAGGTCGACCCGGGTTTCGAAATCAAGATGATTACGTCCTGACACCTGCCACAACCCAGTGAGACCGGGTGGGCCCTGGAGTACGGGTCGACTCAATCCATTCATTTTGTGCAATTCGCTGGGCATGTACGCTCGGGGTCCTACGAGGCTCATGTCTCCTCGGAGAACGTTCCAAAGCTGGGGGAGCTCATCGAGGCTCAATCTTCGCAGCCACCTCCCTAGACGGGTCACGCGCGGATCCTCGGATAATTTATGGTATCGCTCATACTCTTTTCGGCGCTCCGGGTCCCGCTCTAAGATCTCCTGCAATCGCTGCTTCGCATCACAGTGCATCGTGCGAAACTTGTAGATCGTGAAGCACCCCCCGTCTTGTCCCATCCGCTCCTGCCGAAAGAACACGGGACCCTCGGAATCGAGCTTGACGAGAAATACCGCGGTCAGGAAAAAGGGGGCCATCACCACCATGCCGGCAAGTGCCCCGAGAACATCAATGATGCGCTTGATCTTAGACGCGCCTTGACCTTGCCCATAGGGGCAGACCTCTTGAGCAAACAATCCAGACGCCAACGAGCGCGAGGTCCACAACGCGACGCCACCCCACGATTGAGAGCACACGAATAAGCGATCAAAATACTTTCCATACCGCTCTACTAGCTGGGGGCGGGCTCTGTGCGACCGGCTGGGCGCAGCCATTACGGCGCCGCCAATTCCCTGCTCAGTAGCCAGTACTGGGGCTTGACTCAGCTGTCGGCTCTGCGGGACGCCTTTATACGAGGTATCCTGCACGTCCTCACTGAGCAACGCCACAGGACGCAGTCCAATTTCAGGCCATCGCTGCAGCGTGTCAATCACTTTATGTCCGAAAGACTGCTCTCCGATTACAATCACGGGACATCCCCACCACTCCGTACGTGCCAGCAACACGCGTGCAAGGGTTCGCCCCATCGGCGCAAACAGCGCCACTGCACCGCCCGCCACACCGACGGCTAGGGCGGTGGGAGGAGTAACCGCCAGTAACGCAAGAGCCGCGCCCCCGGCTACAAGGAGTGTCATTGACGCCATATGTCGCATCTCTTCGGCTGGATGGATGGCACGAACCCCGTACAGCCCACCGATCGCATACCCCCCTAGGAGAGCTGGGATGCCGTATCCAACCGCACGGTATCCGGCTGCCAGCGTCGCTCCCGCGTATGCAGTCAACAAGTAGACGGCCCCGCTGGCAAGTGCTGCGATGATCAACAGATCAGCCATGAACAAGGATAGCGGCGTCAGCCAGCGCGGTGCGTCGACCGTGCCAGCTGATGAAGCGATGCCTTGGTCCCGAACCGGAGCGACAGTTGCGTCTTTGATCGCAACTTCGTGGACCGAGGTGGGAGGTAGCTCTCTGTGTTGTGACTTCGTGTAGGTGCTCAAGGCTGGCTGGTTATCCGTTATTTGGTTTCGAAAAGGACGGAGGATGCCTCCGGCGGATCTACATAACCTTGCTTCTGAAACGAAGCGTAGGTCTCATCTATGAACTGCTTCATCTCACAACAAAAACGCTGGACTGAGAACTGCTCGGCGTGAGTTCGTATTCGCTCCGGCGTAAAGCGCGATTCGTGCGTTTCAAACAGGTCCACAGCAGCCTGGAGATGCTCCGCATCCTGCTTGCTGAAAAACAGACCGGTTTCTCCGGGGATCACTGTTTCCCGCGCGCCCCCCTGGCCGTAGGCAATCACCGGGGTCCCACAGGCCTGCGCCTCAACGGGAACGATACCAAAATCTTCTTCCGCGGCAAAAACAAGGGCACGTGCGCGCTGCAGGTAATACTGCACCGCCTCCTGTGGCTGGTGACCCAGCACGGTGACATTGGGTCCGGCCAGCTTCTCAATGCGGTCACGCTCCGGTCCATCTCCGATGACCAATAGCTCCTTGTCAGGCATCTCCGAGAAAGCGTCCACAATCAAGTCGACCCGCTTGTACTCCACGAGGCGGGACATAGTAACGTAGAAGTCCTCCTTATCCTCATGAAGCGTAAACGAGTCAGTATCCACCGGAGGATAGATGACGCGCGCCCGACGCCGATACGTATTCCAGATGCGTCGCGCGACGTGCTCTGAGTTGGCCACGAATGCGTCCACGCGATCGGCGCTGGCCGCATCGAAGAGCCGCATGTAGTGTAAGATGATGCGCGCCAGCATGCTTCGGACACCCCAGCCTAGTCCCCGCTGTTTCAGATACTCGAAGTGCAAATCCCACGCGTACCGGATAGGGCTGTGCACGTAGCTCACGTGCAACTGATCGGCTCGCGAGAGGAGGCCCTTTGCAACGGCGTAACTTGAGGACAGCACCACGTCATGATCAGACAGATCAAACTGTTCAATCGCCAGCGGCGCCAGCGGCAAGTAATACCGATACTTCGACGCCGAAAAGGGTAGATACTGGATAAACGACGTCTCGACCTCTTTCCCTTGCAAAAAGTCACGCTGGTCGTCCGGCAGCGAATCGATGAGACTATACAGCGACGACTCGGGCCAGACGTTGATCATCTGCTCCAGCACGCGCTCGGCCCCTGCATAGACGGGCAACCAGTCGTGGACGAGTCCTACGCTATATTGCTCCGGCACTCCTCCAACATTGAAGGAGGCCTGCGATGTGCCATTCTGATTAGGGAAGCTCGTCATACTGCGCGAGAGAGCAAGGTGGCTTATTCATCTCGACATTTCGATTCCATGCTCAGTGTACAGTAAATATGTACTCGCAACGTGCACCTCTAGCGTATCTAATACACGGGAACAGGAACGTACATACCGGAAGAGTTGACAGAAAAGCTACACTTCCGATAAGCCAAAACTACCACTGAGTAGTATCGAGTAGACTACTTGACCGCCTCTGAGTGGACTTTTAAGCCGGTGCTCCCTGGTAGCATGGATAATCATTCCTCTGACGCCCGCCGCTGTTTTCGCCCGTAGGCCCATTGGACCGCAAATTGAATGAGCTCCGAGACCGTCTCGAAACCGAGCTTTTCTTTGGCGCGGCGGCGATACGTCTCGATCGTTTTGCGGCTCAGGCCAAGCTCGTCGGCGATGTCGCGCATGCCATGGCCCTCCCCCAGCATGCGAAATACCGTAAGTTCGCGATCGGTCAGCTCGTCCGTTGTCGACCCCAGCGCGTAGTCTTCATCGCGGATCACTTTCTTCAAAATGCGGGACGCTATGCGGTCGCTCAGGTACACATCTCCGTCGCTGATGCTTTGAATGGCTTCGGCGACCTGGCGGGTCGGTTCGCTCTTCATGAGATATCCGGACGCCCCAGCGCGGATGGCACGTTCAGCATACACCCCCTCGTCGTACATCGAGAACACGAGTACCCGGACTCGGGGCTGCTGCTCGCGAATGTCGCGAACAAGATCTAGTCCGTGCGCATCCTGCAGCGAAATGTCGACGATCACGAGGTCAGGCGTTGTTCGCTCCGCCAGCTCCAGCGCACGAGCAGCCGTGGCCGCTTCTCCTACAACCTGCAAACCCTCCCAACTGCTGATTGTAGCCATGAGGGCTTCACGGATGGCTGGATGATGATCCACGATAAGGACATCGGTCCGTTTTCCCTCACTCGATATGTAGGAACCTGAAGACGTTACCGATCGCGACTTCTCATCCGCGTTCATGGACTCATCCACGTTCATGGACATACCTGCTAGTGAAAAGGGTTAGTCACAAGTGCGATACCCCGGAAACCCGAATGTCAGAATCGAGTGTGTACTATCCTCCCGTAGCGAGCAGCACCTCCTGGCGTGGAGTCTCCTATAGAGAGACGTACCTGAAGACAAGAGGAAGAACCATTTCCGGATTCGGTGGCCCAACTTACGTGGCGTGGCGCATAGTGGGGTCAATTTTTCAGCGCAATTTCCCCTGTGCTTAAGGAGCATACGCGCAACCAAAGACCCCTCCCTCGCCATAGAGATTTGGTGTTCCATGTTATCATCCTTAAGATTCTTCGAAGCAGCTTTCACCTCCGCGCGAGCTATTTTTTTCACATTCAGTTCACTGCTTCGGCGATGACGGCCCGATAAACTGATCTGCGCGTCGTTTCCACGTGACGGTGCCATTGCATCGGGAGGTAATGCGCCCCGCGAGATGGAGGGCCAGCCACCAAGGAGTGGTACTCCCGCTCTGCAAGCCTGGATAACCGTCGAGTCAATCCTGCGTAGAACAGCACGGCGAGAGAGTTGCAGAGCTGCTCTTTCCAGAGCAGTTAGGGCTTCAGAGAAGTGGACCAAACGTACATGCCCTACTAGGGCCAGTCAAACGCCACTCGCACAACTCAGATTTCAACCATACGAGAGCCGTTTTTGCCGGTGTAGGCTCTGCGGAATCGACCGAGAAGGCAGTCTGCGGTGCGAAGCAGGGTTGGATGTTCAAGAGAAGATCAGACGTCCATTGCACCGATTCCGCCTCTTTTCTCGGAGGGGTTACCCTGCAAGCGGGCTCTGACCGGTACATGTTGCACCTAGACTTCAAAGCTTGGGTTGCCCCTCGGAGACGTGCGACCTGGAAATCTAGGGCTGGCGGCTAGCAGAGTTGTCAGGAATCGAACTCTTCTACAAGGAAGTATTCTGATAAAGCCAAAGGAGGCAGTCCGCACGTGACTTTATTCTGCCTTTTTCCTTTGGAGAGGTTTCGCCGCGAAAACTGATCGGCAGCTACTCTTTCTAATCGTCGCTTTCCTCTTTCTCCGCAGGCGACTTTGGCGTCTCGTGACCATCATCACGACCATGTGTTCCCTGCCCATAGTGCCATTGCACCGCGTATTGCAGAAGCTCTGAGACCGTGTCAAAGCCAAGCTTTTCTTTAGCCCGGCGGCGATAGGTCTCGACCGTTTTACGGCTCAAGTTGAGGCGCTCTTCGATGTCTTGAATGCTGTACCCTTCGCCCAGCATCTGAAAAACCGCCATCTCGCGATCAGTGAGCTCATCGATTGCGAAGCTAGGTTCCGAGGCACGTCCCATCGCAACCTTGTTGAGGATTCGCGAAGCCATCTCACGGCTCAAGTACACCTCCCCGCGATTGACGCTCCGAATAGCCTCAACTAGTTGTTTCGTTGATTCACTTTTCATCAGATATCCTGATGCTCCAGCGCGAATAGCACGCTCGGCGTATACGTTCTCATCGTACATCGAGAACACGATCATATTCACATTAGGATACTGCGAACGTATGTTCTGCACAAGATCAAGCCCGTGGGCATCTTCCAGTGAGATGTCGATAATGGCAATATCTGGGTCGAGCTTCTCCGCCATCCGGAATGCGCCATCGGAGGTGCTCGCCTCACCACACACCTCCATGTCCATTGTCTTTCTCAGAGTTTCGACTATCGCCTCACGGATGGCAGGATGATCGTCGACAATCAAAACACGAATCTGATCGCTCGGCTTAGATGTTTTACCACCGGATGCGTTTGTGTTGGTCTGCGTCATGGATCAGAAAATGATTACTGACAGTAGTCGAAGATTCTCTGTAACGCTAAACATGGCCTACAGTTGTCGTTCGTCTGTAGCTGACATATTCTGCTTTTACAAATGGATAATCATCTTTAAAGGGTAAGAGTTTTTTTTCCCTTTTCAACAGGTTTCCGATGAATAGACTTACCATACGCTTATTCCTTGATTGATAACTGTTTGAGAGGTAGACCCACCATCGATGCGTGGTACCTCAGTGACTTCAGTTCGTACATTCTGAAAAATTTTTCCAGCATTGAGATGAGTCGTCGTTCCTCAAGGACCATTCGCGCTTTTTCGACAGAATAAACTTGGCTAGTCGACACTAATCCATATCGATGAACCAGCTTCAATTTACATGGGCGAAAAGGTTGCAGGCAGAAGAGTTCAGGAGGACCGGTGCGATCTGTTGCCCACATGTAGCTTTGTAGCCCTGCAGCAAAGCAGCGGGCCGGCCTGTCCTGCTGAATTCTTCACCAATGTACTGCGCTGAGTCTCTGCATCTGTCCCCCCGCTATATTCGACTTCAGGCCACACGATTTTGCTTTGTCCCATTCGTGTGCTGATGGGAGTGAACCCTCCGATGTCAATCCCCTCGCATTGGGTTCGCATTGATAAGTTCCCACCAGGCTTTCGAGAAATGAGTGTTGGCGATGCATCTGCGTGACTTTCTTTCCATCCGTTAGCAGTGCCACTGTCTGCGAGCAAAGGTGCGACAGCCCATCAGCAGTTGGAACCTGCGGCGCTGTCCCAACAGCCTGCACGACACCCTCGCGTCCAAATAAGATATGCCTCCAGAGATGGCCCGTTCTTCTGCTCTGCGGCCGAATCTGAACTCGATTCCTGAACCTGTGTCGCTTAAATATCAGTAATTTCGCAGGGTTGGATGTCAGAAAGGCGGAGCCAGTATCTATACCAATGTCTGCCTTAGCCCGCTGGTATATAGTTCGGAAAGAAGGAGGTGAGAACAAACCAAATGCCCAAAGACTCAGCCAGCTAACTGTTGTTAGCTCGTTATGTCTACCTCCGTGTCATCCGGCTGGTCTGTGTCATTGCGACGTTCATACTCTGCCTGTCCCTGCTCGGTCGTTACGGACGGAAGTTCGGTGGTCCGTTTCGGACCGAGACGCAGCCATTGCTCCACTGGACGCCCAGGAAGAAGCTGCACGGCCTGGGCATCGACACGGGACAGCGGCGCAACCTGCGTTCTGTCTTCCGACCTTGACGCCTCACTCGCGTCCGGATTCGGCTCAGAGGAAAACTCCCGTTCCTCCTCGGAGGCTTCCTCCGAATCGTCTCGAGGGTCTTGCGGATCCCACACCGAGGGACTCGGGTCGATTCGCCGAACCGATCTGTTGTTGATGGTCGACATGCCGTCAAGGGGTAACTCTGAAATCAGAGCTCATCGACGGTTATCGACACAACAGGCTGCTAGTTAAGCGATGGTGAATCTCGGGATTCGTCACCAAACGGATTTGTCAAGTGACCAGATATTACAAAACCCCGATCCTCGGTCGGAGAAACCGAACATCGGGGTGGAAGGGGCAGAGCGGGTGATGGGATTCGAACCCACGACCTTCTGCATGGCAAGCAGATGCTCTAGCCGCTGAGCTACACCCGCAGATCCGTATGTGGAAGACAAACTGCGTTGCTATTTAGCTGATACGCTCTGCATAGCTACAGTTTCAAGGGGCAGCGCACTTCATCGGAAGATCACGCTGCTTCACATCTCCATATCCAGATACCACAATGATGCGAATGTGTTTCTCCCCTGCCGTCTATTCGGGGCTGCCCCTTCTGCTATGAACTCACTAGCCCTGCCCCTCGAATTGCTCAAAAAGCGCGCCTCCTCCTTCGAGGATCCGCAAGAGAAAGGGACCCCAGCGCCTAGTGGCGCTCCACGTATTACGCAACACGTATCACGCATCCCACCTAAAACCCAATCGACGAGTCTTCCTCCTCAGCCTGATCGCTCGAGTCGAGCTCCAGCGTAAAGGTCGTTGAGAATGGCGTGGCTTCCTGGCGGTCCCAGAACGACCGGGCGGCCTCGTTTGCTGCGACGGTCCGCATGCGCAAGCGATCCGCGCCGAGCGACTCCGCCCAGTGGCGCACAGCAGCGACGAGCTGCGAGCCGATCCCTTCGCGGCGCGCTTCCGGCGCTACGTATATTTCGTCGAGATACACCTCGGAGCTCGGCTCATAGATGGGCGGCGGCCCCCATCGATGGGCGGTCACCAGTCCGACGATCGACTCCTCCGGCTCCGCGGCATAAATGCGGTGGGTCTCGTCTTCCAACCAGAGCAGATAATCGTTATTCCAGCGCTCCATGGCATCCTCAGCTATCGCAAAGCGAGAGTCAAGGGTTGCCTGCTCTTCGAGAAAAGCCTGCCACAGCGCTCCGAGTTGCTCCTGGTCGTCCGGACGTGCTCGCCGGATATCGGGGAAGTCATCCATGTGTGTCTACTGCCAATTTCAATTGCACAAAAAGAGACGACGAAGTGCCCACTGGCGCCTGCGTTACGCGACGGCCTGCTCCGCAGAACGTGCTTCTAGATACCCGCGCTGCGCTAGCATCTCGGCGTTTAGGACAGCCCCGCCAGCGGCTCCGCGAATCGTGTTGTGCACCAGCGTTGCAAACTTCACATCAAACACCTCGCAGTCTCGGATGCGACCGACGGACACCGTCATGCCGCCACCGCGATGGAGATGGCGCTGGGGCTGCGGATCGTCCGGCGCGTCCGAGACGTGAATGAGCTGCTCTGGCGCGCTCGGCAGCTCGTCTGCCCGGAGCGGCGAGCGGTACGATCGAAGCGCCTCCGCCACCGCGTCCGGGGTAACATCCTTCTGAAACCGAGCGGACACGCAGGCCACGTGGCCGTTCTTCACCGGCACGCGATTGCACTGGGCACTGATCTCCATATCGGCCGGGCGAACAGCTCCGTCAGCCAGGTGCCCCAGGAGCTTCTTCGGCTCGGTGGCCATCTTCTCTTCTTCCCCGCCGATGTGGGGAATGACATTGCCGAGGGCATCAAGCGAGGGAACCCCTGGATAGCCAGCTCCGGAGAGCGATTGTAGCGTCGTTACGTGCACCGACTCGATGCCGAACGCCTCCTCAAGCGGGTGTAGCGCACAGACGAGGCCCACCGTAGAGCAGTTCGGATTGGTGACGATAAATCCGCCACCCTCCCACGTCTGCTCATGAATCAGCTCGGCGTGATCAGGATTCACCTCAGGGATGAGAAGGGGCACATCGTCGCGCATCCGGTAGTTTTTTGCGTTTGAGATCACCGGAACACCGGCGTCCGCGAATGCGCGCTCGACCTCACCGGCCACAGACGAGCTCAGCCCCGAGAAAACGAAATCGCAGTCGAGCGGAGGCTCGGCTTTCTGGACGGTGATGGAAGCAACGGATTCAGGCATCGGCCGACCGTCGATCCAGTTGGCGACCTCGCGGTACGGTTGTCCCGCCGATCGCTCGGAAGCGGCCAGAGCTGCAATCTCAAACCACGGATGATCGGCCAGCAGTTGAATAAATTGCTGACCTACGGCGCCCGTCGCGCCTAGAATGCCTACGCGATATGTCATAGTTGGTAATTAGTGTGCTGATTTGAATGAAGGGCAGACCTGTGCTAGGGTACAGTCAAGCGGCAAGGACTAAGTCTTGCGCGTGCGGTGGAACCCGACCGACGAGCATTGCAAGTAAACGCAGTGGAACTGATCGGGAGACGTATTACTGGGGAGTAGAGGACTCTCGTCAACGGCCAGATAAACCTCTTGGCGGTACCTACAGAACTGCTTTGCAAACGGCTAGGTCCGTTCTGAGTTCGAGGAGGGCGTAAGGTAAATCTCGGGAATAATTTCCGTTCCCGGCTGCTCGGGACGGTCGATGGATCGGATGTGCAATGGGATGTCGGCATGGACCAGCGGGCGGAGCGTCTTGGGATGCATGCCAAGGCGTCCTGACTCCGTCAGCGCAAAGGCTTTTTCCATGGACAGCCGATCGATACGCTCGGCATCATCGTGCTTGCTAGGATCCTTCGTGTACAGCCCGTCGACGTCGGTATAACGAACCAGGACGCGCGCGTCGAGCATGGCAGCGAAGAGAGCGGCGGAGTAATCGCTGCCCTCGAATCCGAGCGTCGTGAGCTGGCCCTCCGGAGTGGATCCGATGAATCCGGCTACAACCGGTATCTGGTCGGACGATACGTTTGCATACCAGGCGTCCACGCGCTCGCGGGTAAGATTACGTTTCACATTCGCCTCGCCAAACGTATCATCGGTCGTTACCAGTTCGGTTGCGGCTGCCGCTGATGCGTTATGCCCGGCGCTGCGCAGCGCACCGGCTGCCATGGGCACGGAGAGCTGCTCCCCCACGACGAGCACGGCGTCTCGCGCGGCGGGAGAAAACCCTTCATGCCGCACGCGGTCGAAGGCTCGCTCCAGCTGATCGAGGCGCTCGTCCAGCACGGCAGCATAGGCAGACTGCGCCTCCTCATCCATCACCCGGCGCGCCTGTTGGAGGTGGCGCTCTTGCAGACTGGAGAGCAGGTCGCGCACCACATTAGGTTGCCGGTGGGCATCGGTCGTAAAGCTCTCCAGCGCACTGGAGAGCTGCCGCGTGACGTTGGAGAGGGCCGACACCACCACGACCACCTGCGCCTTGCGAGCCGTCTGCACGATGGTGTCGATCATCCGCTGAAACCGCTCGGGAGTGCCGACGGAACTCCCGCCGAACTTGAATACGATGAGATCGTCCGAATGCAACGACCGGTTCGGTTCAAGCAACTCACTCAAAGACTCCGTGATCATAAGTAAACAAGGCGTGGACTTGAATGAACGCCGCGTCGAAAATTCGCCCGTCGAACCTCGCGCAGACGGGCGGTGTTCCAATTCATGTCTGCGCGCAAAGATCAGTCCTGCTTGAGATGTCTGCTACCTCCACCGGACCAAAATTTCCAGCCGACGACGCGGCAGGGCAAAATAGAGATAGCACCGTAGGTGACAGAAGGAGCGCTCTCCTCAAATTCGCTGCCAATCCCCTATTCACCCCCTTTCTTCCGAGGCGCGCAATTCCGACGTTGCAATAGATCGTATGATTTCCCACCCAACCCCCTTTCAGTCTCGTGGCTCAACGTATCGACGGACGCGCCATCGCGAAGCAGGTTCAGCGTGAAGTGCATCAGGACGTTCAGTCCTGGACCGACGCGGGCCACCGTCCGCCCTTCCTCTCGGCCGTCCTCGTTGGCGACAATCCGGCATCGGAATCGTACGTGCGCGGCAAGAAGAAAGCCGCGGCCGACGCCGGCATCGAAAGCGAAACGCTCCGCTTCGCCGGCGACCTGCCTGAAGCCGACTTACTCGACACCATCCGCCAACTCAACGCCGATGACAGCGTCGACGGCATCCTCGTGCAGCTGCCGCTTCCCGACCATGTGGATGAACAGAAGATCATTCACGCGATTGACCCATCTAAGGATGTGGATGGGTTTCACCCCGAAAACGTAGGCCGCCTGATGATCGGGACGCCGACCTTTGTGCCTGCTACGCCAGCCGGCATCCTGGAAATGCTCGACCGCACAGAGATCCCTACCAGCGGCCAGCGCGCCGTCATTGTGGGACGCTCGAATATCGTCGGCAAACCGCTGGCCAACCTGCTGATGCAGCGCGGCGTGGACGCTACGGTGACGGTATGCCACAGCCGCACGGGTGATCTGGCCAACCATACGCGCTCGGCCGACATTCTGGTCGCCGCCGTGGGTCGCGCCGAGATGATTACGGCGGACATGGTCAAAGAAGGGGCAGCAGTCATCGATGTCGGCATCAATCGCGTGGACGATCCCTCCGCCGAGCGCGGCTATCGTCTCATCGGCGATGTTGATTTTGACGCGGTGAAGGAAAAAGCCGATTGGATCACACCTGTCCCCGGAGGTGTCGGTCCCATGACCATCGCGATGCTCCTTCGCAATACGTTCAAGGCGGCTCAAAAACAGGCGTCCGCCTGACCCTCCCCTGCTCGACGTACGTTTTCTGCACGACCGCTCGCCCTGCTATGTCAGCTTCCTCTCCCCAAGATCTCGAGTCGCTTCAAGACCAGCTGCAACTGGACAATGAGGTCGCTCCCGACGACACGACGGAAGCCGACGCTGAGGCAGCTGAAGCCGTTCAGGACTTCAATGAGGCATTCAGCGAGGCGGTGTACCGGCTCGTGCGAGGCGAGTGGGAACTAATGTTTGAGCAAATTCGCGCGGGCACTCTGGAGATGCTCGGCGTGCTTCTTCCGCGTCTCCTCGTTGCAGCCCTGGTCTTCCTGTTTCTCTATGTCATCTATAGAGTCATAGACCGGGCGCTCGGCCAAATCCTGGAGCGCTCCAAACACGTCGAGCCGGGCCTGCAGAACTTGCTGCTAAAGACCTACCGCGTGGTCGCGCTGCTCTTTATCGCGGTCATCGTTCTCGGGCAATTGCAGGTCGACGTGACGGCCATTGTCGCGGGTCTCAGTATTGCCGGTATCGCCTTCGGTTTTGCGGCTCGCGACTCGCTAGAGAACTTTATTTCCGGTGTGACCATCCTCATCGACGAGCCCTTCCGCGTGGGCGACTATATCGAGACGAACGATGAGTATGGGGAGGTGGACGAGATCACGCTGCGCTCCACTCGCATCCGGACGCGGCGCAATGAGATCATGGTGCTTCCCAACTCGCATATGATCTCTGAGCCGCTCATCAACCACACGAAGCGCAACACAGTGCGTTGTGACGTGCCGTTTGGCATCGCCTACAAAGAATATCCGCAGGAAGCGCGCGAGGTGGTGCTCGATCTATGCGAGGGCGACGACCGGATTCTCAACACGCCCGAGCCAACGGTAGTGGTGAACGACCTAGGCGACTCCAGCGTCGATATGATGCTTCGCTTCTATCTGCGCGAGCCGCGCGACGAGGTGCCGATGCAGTGGGAATACATGGAAAAGGTGCGCGAGGCCCTGCGCGACGCCGGCATCGAGATTCCGTTCCCGCACCGACAACTCTTCGTGGATGAGGCAAAGGCCTTTGAAGACTCTCACTTCATGCAGCCACCGGCGAATAAGAGATAGAGGAGAATGGGGAGTGGGGAATAGCGAGTGGGGAGTAGAGAATGGTGAATGGGAATTCTCTCTCCCTGGTCGCTGTTCTCCAGTCGCTTCTCCCAGTTTGTAGCCAACCTTTCGCACTTTTATCTTGGGTGGCGAGGTGATCTTGCCATTCAGTTGACGTCCTCACCATGCCCCTATTTCGCTGGCCTTGCCGTCTATCCCGGATCATCGCAGGCACGCTGGGCGCCGCGCTTCTTTTACTTGTCACTACCGACCTCGCCGCGGCTGCAGATGACGATCCATACGATCTGCTCATCCAAAATGGGCAGGTCTTCGATGGCACCGGTAATCCGGCGTACTACGCAGACGTCGCGATCGAGGGCGACCGGATCGCGGCGGTCGGCCAGCTCGACAATGCTTCCGCCGAGCGCGTGATCGACGCCGAGGGCATGCACATTGCCCCCGGCTTCATCGACATCCACTCGCACGCCGATCGGCGGCTCGACTCCAACGATGAGCGCAACCGGGCGGCTCCCAGCCTCGTCACGCAGGGTATCACCACGGTGGCTGTGAATCAAGATGGGCGCTCTCCCTGGCCTCTCGCGCCCCAGATGGACACGTACGAAGAGCTGGGAACCGGACTCAACACGATCCACATGGTTGGCCACGGGCAGGTTCGCAGCGAAGTGCTCGGAGATGACTACGAGCGCGCCGCGACCGACGAGGAGATCGACGAGATGCGCGACCTCGTGCGTGAAGGCATGGAGCAAGGCGCCTACGGGCTCACGGCCGGTCTCGAATACACGCCGGGCCGATGGGCCGAGACGGATGAGGTCGTTGCCCTGGTCGAGGAGATTGTGCCGTACAACGGCGCGTACGTCTCCCATCAGCGCGCGGAAGGGGCCGATCCGATGTGGTACTGGCCGAGTCAGCATGATCCTGGTCCGCCCAACCTGATCGGCTCCGTAGAGGAGACCGTTGAGATCGGCGAGCGCACAGGCGCGACGGTCGTTGCCTCCCACATCAAGGCCAAAAGTGAGAGCTGGTGGGGCACGAGCCACGCCGTCATCCAAATGATCGAGCGTGCCCGCGACCGCGGCGTTGACATCTGGGCCGACCAGTACTCCTACCGCTCTACCGGCACCGATGGAAGTACCGTGCTCATCCCGCACTGGCTCTTTGAGGAATTTGATGAAGACGCGCATGAAGACTACGGCGATCTGCTGGAGGAATCGCTCGACGATCCCGATCTGCGCGACGACATCCACATGGACATCGAGCACGAAGTCGACCGGCGCGGCGGCGCCGATGACCTGCTCATCCTGGATCATCCGGATGAAGACTATGTCGGTCTCACGATCGAGGAGCTGGCGGACCGGTACGACAACACAGCCGTCGAGATGGCGATTCAGCTTCAGCTCGAAGGGGACCGGGAGCAGCGAGGCGGCGCGCGCATTCGCGGCTTCTCGATGTCAGAGTACGACATCGAGTCCTACATGCAGCAGCCCTGGGTGATGGCCGCCTCTGACGGAGGGATCCGCGTTGCTGACGAGGACGACGATTTCGTGCACGCACGGTTCTATGGCAACTTCCCCCGAAAAATCCACGAGTACGCGCAGGAGCGCGGAGTGATATCCGTGGAGGACGCCATTCGCTCCGCCACCTCCCTTCCGGCGCAGGTGCTCGGTCTTGACGACCGCGGCCTCGTCACGGAAGGCAACATCGCCGACCTCGTCGTCATGGACCTCGACCGCGTGGAGGACAAAGCGACGTTCGAAGAGCCCCATCAGTATGCCGAGGGCATGGAGTACGTGCTGGTCAACGGGCGTTTCGTCGTAGACGAGGGAGACACGACATGGGCGCTTCCCGGTCGCGTGCTTCAGAATCCGGAGGCCAGCCGGTAGCGCAACGCCCCAAGCTGTGCCCAAGCTGTGACCTTGTGCTGCTATTTCGTGGAGCCTTCGATCCGCTTAGGAATCCTGAGGGCAACCGACGCGGGCAGTGCGATGATTACGGACGTGACACCCTCCGCCGTCCAGGGCGCGGCACTTCCCTCGCAGCGGTCGGTAGGCCGTGCACCCGAGAAGCACTTCTCAGAAGCACTTCTCTGGCCTCTTCAGTTCCTCCACCCTCTTGCTGAAACGAAGCGTGGGCAGCAACTTTATTTGCAATAACGGACAACGTTGCCGGTGGTTGGGTGATGCGAACCTGAGCGTTTCTCATCTCTCCCGGCACACCTACGCCTCCACCTGCGATCCGTCATCAGCGAACCAGAGCACGGACCGGACTACTGGTTCGTCCAGCACCGCCTCCCAGTCCTCGGCATACTTCTGGATCTGTCGGACGTACGCGTGGTCCGCCGGTAGCGTCCCGTCGAACTTCTCCCCCACACGATCGGTCTTGAAGTCGACGAGCACCCAGCCCTCGCCGGTCCGATAGGCGAGATCGATCACTCCCCGCCGAAGCGCAGGTGGCTCCGCGCCGGACGATGGTGCAGCTGGATTCGTCAGCCGAGCGATCGGGTACTCCGTGTATACGGAATCCGCCTTGAGCAGTGCAGTCCAGAGCGAGCTCTGTGTGAGACGCCCAGCCATCTCCTCGGCACGCCCGACCGGTCCCGTGCCGAGCTCTACTCCGCTGTCAGCCAGCAGCGTTTCGATAGCATCGGTGGCCGGAACTGGGTCGTCCGCCCCTCGCCTTCGCACGCAGAGTTCGAGCAGCTCGTGCACGGCCGTGCCGAAGGCTTTTCCATACCCCTCGCCGGATGCGAGTGAAGTCGACGGCGACGGGGCCTCCTTTGCCTCAGAAACGGTTTCTTCCGTATATGACGGCTGCTGGACGGCTTGAAGGCGCTCAGTTCGTCGCGCCCGGCGCTCCTCAAGGTGCGGCGCCGGGGCCTGGCCGGGCTCCACCGGGACCTCGGTAGCCGGCGCCGGCAGCTCGGGTACGCCCTCCAGAAATCGGTCCAACGGCCCCCAGTAGCCATCGCCCATTTTTTCGAGGTAGGTGGACGCCACCAGCAGATTTCGGGCTCGCGTGGCGGCGACGTAGAGCAGGCGGCGTTCCTCGGCCTGTTCGTGCCGCTCTTCCAGCGCACGGAAGGCCTGCTCCGACTCGTCGTGCCAGCCCAGCGGCGCGTGGGTGATCCGCTCGTAGTAGTCGGCTCCCTGGACGATCGGGGCCACCAACCGCCCTGTATCCCGCGAGATATGGCGCGTGATCTTTTGGTTGCCCCCTGACGAGTATGGATCGGCCAGAAAGACAACCGGTGCCTGCAGCCCTTTCGCCTGATGCACGTTCATGATGCGCACGGCGCCTCCCTCACCGGTCTCCAGCGTCATGCCGTCGACATCGCGCTCGCCATCGAGCACGCGCTGGAGCTCTTCCTGTACCGCTGCCCAGCCCATTCCCCGAGCGGCAAGCTCTTGCACCAGGGTGAGCGCCCGCAGCACATAGCCGGCCCGGAGCGACCCTTCCGCGGGCTGATCGGGATGCGCGGCGCCGGCCAGCAGACCGAACTCATCGATGGCTTGCTGCACCGCCACGCCCGGACGCTCCTCATGGAGAAGTTCTTGTGCTCTCTGGAGTCGATCGAATGCACGCGCGATCTTGTCAGCCAGCCGCTCGTCGAGATCGTCCAGCACGGACGGACGGACCGGCTCGTGCATCTGATCAAATCGGCCTCCGGCCCTGCTGTACCGGTACAGCTCCTCGTCGCTGCAGCCGACCAGCGTTCCCTTCAGATACGCCACGCAGGCCACGGGATCATCCGGGCGAAGCGTGCAGGTGAGGAGATCTACAATGGCCTTCAGCTCCTGGGAATCTCCCAGGTCTTCGCTCCCCGTCACGGTGTAGGGAATGCCGTGCTCGGCCATCGTCTCGGCATACACATCGAGACGAGTCTTGGTGCGGGTGAGAATCAGAAAGTCGTCGTATCCGACCTCCTCCTCGAAAACAGCGGCATTGCCCCCCTCTTCTCCATAGAAACTATCGGGCAGCTCACCGCGGCGCGCTGCGCGAATGAAGCGGGCCATGCGCCGGGCGTCTTTTTCCGCAATGTCTTCTCCTCGGTTCCACCCCACCTTGTCGATATCGATGCGACGAAGAGGGGCTTCGCCCCCCGACCCACGAAACGGATCAAACTCCTGGTAGTCGGCCTGCAGGTCCCGAAGCTCCGGTTCGCCGAAGATCTCCCCGAATGCCTCGTTGCACCACTCGCAGATGCCGCTGACCGATCGGAAGTTAGTCGTCAGGATGACCTCTTCCCCGTCCGGCTGGTCATCGAGGAGCTTTCCTACGTCGTTGTACATATCCATGTCGGCCCGCCGGAACCGATAGATCGACTGCTTGTCATCGCCGACGATGAAGAGCCGCCCCGGCCGCGGGTTACATGCTCTCCAATTGGTTTCAGCCGGGTCGCGGCTCGTGAGATAGAACAACACCTCGGCCTGAAGCGGATCGGTATCCTGAAACTCGTCGACCATGATCCAGCCGTAGCGTTCCTGAAAGGCCTCCCGGATCGGTGGGTGGTCGCGCAGCAGGTCGCGCGTGCACTGGAGCAGGTCGTGAAACGTGAGCTTCCCCTCCTCTCGGCGCAGCTCCTGAAACACCTGAACGGCGGGCCGCACAAACGACACGACCTCCCGGTGCACATGAGCCTGCCACCGGCGGAGGGCCGGCTGCACCGCCTCTCGGATGAGTCCAGGAAGCAGCTCGTCCCGCAGGGTTTTGGCCCACTTATAAGCGTCTGAGCCGCGCTCTCCCCAGCACTTTAGCGTCACCTTCGCTTTCTCATCGTCGGAGGCGTCTGTCATGACGTCCAGGAGAGCAGCCTGCTCGACCGGGTCTTCCAGCGATCGGTATCGCAGCATATTCTCCGCCCGGTCGAGCGCTCGCATCGCTTTGTCTCGCCGCTCGGGCAGCGGGTCTGGACGCCGGCGCTGCCATTCGTCGACGTGGCGGCGCACGGCGTCGACGGCTGTCGTCATGTCAGGCGCCTCTTCCGGACCCCTGGTGTAGGCCTCGAGCTCCGGGTAGTTGCAGAGTCGCGCGAAGTATGCTTCCAGGTCGCCGGGCTCGAGGCCCAGCTCCGTGATGCGCTCAATGCGATGGGGCTCGTCGCGGTGCAATCGCCGGAGGTAGCGCTGCCAGGCGCGCTCGCGGAGCTCTCGCTCCTCGCGATCTTCCAGCCCCGCCACGAAGTCGGGCGGCACGCCGGCCGCCAGCGGACGCTCCCGCAGCAGCCGGGCGCAGAACGAGTGAATGGTGCCGATAAACGTGCGATGCGCATTCCGCAGCGCCTCTCCCACGCGCCTTTTCTCCACCGATCCATCTGGCAGCGCCTCATGCACCTTCTGGAGCTCCTCATAAAATCGCTCGCTCATCTCCCCGGCGGCCTTGCGCGTGAAGGTGATGGCCGCGATCTGGTCCGCTGAGACGCCCGTACGAACGAGCGATACCATCCGCCCCACAAGCGCCGTGGTTTTGCCCGAACCGGCTGCGGCGCGCACGAAGAAGTTCGTATCACGCTCGAAGTCTGACAGGTCCGGAGCGCCGGTCTCCTGCCAGGGCCCAATCCGAGCGCGATGATGGGCGTCGGGAATGGCGGGTGCGTCGCTGGTCTGTGGTGATGAGTCGGACATGGCTCTTAACGGAAGAGAGTGCAAAATAGCTGTCGCCGGCGACCTGCACGTCCACTATTCCATGCAGTGAGGTCGCGGCCGATCGTCGGGGTAGGCGTCTTCCTCCAGCGCATCAACGCGGTCGCGGAGGTCGAGAAAGATCCGATCATACTCGCCCCACTTCCAGGCGTTCGTTCGATGGGCGTCGGGGCGTATCGGGAAGCTCCCCGTGCGGGCCAGCTGGGCGAGCCGCTCGAGGAGTTGACCAACCGCATCTCGGTAAGATTCAGGTGAGAAGCTGATCCGAGTGCCCACTTCATCCGCACTGGTGAAGAAGTATCCCGAGCGGGCAACGCGCTCGCCGGTCAGCTCTTCGAGCGCAAAGGCATAAAGCACCCACTGCAGATGCGCCCCGTCGGCGAGCGGATCGTCCTCGTCATAAGCCGACGAGGATCCCGTCTTGTAATCCCAAATCGCCAGGCTGCCGTCTGACTGACGATCGACCCGGTCGATGCGGCCGCGAAGCGGTAGGACGTTATCGCCGAACACAAGCTGGACGCGGTTCCAGTCGTCTTCTTTCCGCCGGTAGGGACCGAAGCCGAAGCCACGTTCGTGGTAGAGCGGCTCGTAGCCGTCGGCCCGGTCGGCCTCGGAGCGCAAGAAGGCGAGCGCGTCGCGGAAAAGCTGTCGATAGGCAGATTCCTGGACGGCTTCACTCGGCGGTGCAACCTGGCGGGCTTCCTTCTGGAGTCGGTCCTGGAGAATGTCCTGAAGGAGCGACGCATCGCTCGTCTCCGGCGCGCGCCCCAGTGTTTTCATGAACTGCTCGAAGGTATCGTGGAGAATAGATCCGCGTCGCAGGGCGTTCAGCCACGGCTCGTCGTCGAGCGCGGGCTCATCGAGCGGTTCCACGCCCAGCACGTACTTCAGGAAGTAGATGTACGGAGTTTCCGCGAAAGTCTCCAGCCGGCTGGCCGAGACAGGGGATCCGGCACGCTCCTCCCCGAACAGGTCCAGCTCAGGATACGCGTCGCCTGCCAGCATCCCATCATGCGAGGTATAGGATGCAGAGTACCGTGCTCGGGCAGCCGACTCGCCCTCACCGATCCACGGATGTAGGCGTGCTAGCTCTTCCCGGGCTGTCTCCTCTTCAGGATTTTCTCCCTCTCGGCGCCGGCGATAGGCGGCCAGCCATGCCTCCCCGTCGTCGAGAAGGATCTGGGATGCTCCCAACCGGTTTTGCGAGTCGGGCAGAAGGCTTTCGAGTCGCTCCTCCTCGTCCGCGCTGCGTCCCAGACGGCGCTCGAGCCCCAGAAAGAGCGAGGACGGATGCCGCTCCTCCCCTTCTGCGAGATCAAAGGTCCGCGTGTAGAACGACGCCGGGCCGGCGTGGCGCGCCAGCGCTCGCTCTTGCCGCCACAGCGTCTCATCCGACGCCGAGCCGTCTTCCGGCAGCACCTGGTCCAGCGAGGGCCCCGACTCCTGGCCGTCTGCGCCCTGAAGCAGGGGATCTTCTACATCGGCGGTCGATAGCGTTTCGCTGTCCATACCGACTACGTAGAGATGGGGACGTCCGCTGTAGCCCGCACTTTCCAGCGGCACGACGTGAGCCGCGCCGGGTCGCGGATGTCCGGCCTGGACGAACTGGCGACCTGCCCATCGGGTCATGAACGAAGCCAGCCCGGCGCCCCGGGCCTTGTAGGTAAATGGCAGCTGGGTCAGCCGCTCGAGGCGCTGCCAGAGCACCGTCCGCGCTGCTTCGTCGAGCGTGCGGTCCTCTTCCGGCTTCTCCTCGGGCGGGCGGTCAACCGGCCCGAACGTCTCGATGAACGTTCGGATGCCCGCGGCCATCTCTTGGATCGTGCCGCGCTCGGGTACGAGCTCAAGGAGCCGATCGACGACGCGCAAAACGACCGCAAGCCGTTTTATCTCCCGACGCTCGCTTCTGGGATCAAGGCCCTGTTCCTCCAGGTCCTCGGCTCGTTCGGTTTTTTCCTGGAGGGCCTGGCCGAGGATCGCATAATATCCCGTTCGACCCGTCTCATATCTCCGAGCAGCCAGGAGCGTAGCCGCCTCATGCGGCTCCATCTGCACCTCCGAGGCGTCGACCTGAACCTCCAGGTCGGGGATGCGCCCCTCTGCGTCCTGGTAGTCGGAAAGAACCAGTTCCAGATTGTCCAGGTCCAACCCGTCGAGGTAACGATCCAGCCGCAGATAGCCGCCCCGCAGCATACGGATTAACACCTCTACGTCGAATCCCTCTACGACCCACTCCAGGAACAGCTGAAGAGCCTGGCCTGTGCGCGTCTTGGTAGCGGGCAGACCCGTACTGAGCGAAAGCGGCACCCCGACGCGCTCCGCCTGATCGGCAATGAGCGAGAGATACGCTGGCGAGCCGCCGTAGGCAATCTCGACGTCATCGAGGGCGTGCCCACTATTGACGATGTCACGCAGCGCGGCTCGAACTTCCCCGTAGCGCCCGACTGCCCGGCAGAAATGGGCCTCCGCAAACTCCCCGTTGGCCTCCGGATCCTGCGGGACAGGAGCGTCCGCAAATCGATGGGCGGCCACCTGCGGTGGGGCGGTCTCTACCTGGTGCGTTCCTATTCGGTAGAAGTCAGCAGTGGTCTGCCGGAGGGCCTCCAGAAATCGATAGGCAACCTCTGGAAGATCAACGCCGTCGGCGACGGCAACTACCGCTCCCTTCAGATGAGAGGCGTAGCCCCCCTCGACTTGCTCGGTAGCCCACTGAAACACGTCGGCATCGTCGTAGAGCCCTTCTTTGCGCAGGGCATCGGTAAACCGCTCGTAGCAGGCCGCCGTGGCGCGGAACGTCTCGGATACGCTCTCCGACTGTACCCACTCGCGCACGGTCTCTCGCTCTGTACCGGCCAGGCGTAGCGTTTTGACTGCTTCAGCGATAGAGGGCGCAACCTGGTGCGGGGCGGGTAGGCTATCGGTCCAAGGCGCCCCAGCAGCCTGCTCTAAGATGCGAGCTACGAGAAACGGTATGCCCTCCACCGGGAGTTCGGTGCGGCCGGACGCCAGAATGCTCGGGCGCGCCACCTCACTCGCCAGGTGTCGTGGAATCGTGCTTCGCAGGCCGGCCCAGGCCCCTGCCTCACGAGCCAGGGCCGTCTCGAGCGCTCGCCCGATCTGAAGCCGCGGGACGATCAGATACTTCGGAGCATGCGGATGTTTTCGGCAAAGCGAACGGAGCTGGGAAAGAGGAAAGGGAGAAGTATTGAGGCGATCCATAGTGGATGATCCCTGAGGATAGGAGAGGCCGAATCACTGCACCGGACCTGCGACAGTATTCTCGCGAGGTGGCTGCTCTTAGAACCTGTTTCAATTTATGTCTTCGGGCTGCGAGCGGCTTCGATGGGCTCCAAATCGCCCCCGATCTCGGCCCGTAGCGCTGCTACGCCCCTTGACCGTGGTCCGATTTTCGCTTCATCGCTGCTCCCTCTCGCCATCGAATCCAAAATCAAAACAGGTTCTTAGAACCGTAGCGTCCACGAGCCCACCGATCGCATTTAACTGCAACAGGCCTGATTCGCGGTCGCAGCCGTCAAGTGCGGCAGCGACTGCCTATAAGATATCTGTGATTGGCCAACAAGAGCAAGCCTCTCCCAACCCCAGACGAAATCCGCTGAACTTGCAAGCAATCCACCTGGATAGCCGGCTTAGCTAGCTGTAGGAGTCCTCAGACGCGCAGACTATCGACCGCCCGACCTCTCTTCATCCGGCGAGGAGGTGTGGTGGTTTGCTCCCATCAGGGTGCGCATTCGCTTTTGGCACCGCCGGAGTCCAGCCGGTTGGTTGGCCCACTGCCGGAAGAGCGCTCGCGCCTTTGATCGTAGAGATTGGCGTTCTTTCATATTAGATCCTCTCGCTAAAAGTTGAGGTAGAAGTACGATTCGGAGCAGGGTTTGACGGCCGTAATGGCCGCCTGCTTCGAGCGATTCTGAATCTGGCTCTCCGGTACAATGGACCCTGGCCGGTGTTTGTGATGGAACGGTAATGGAAAGCGCTTTCACTCTTCTTTTCACTGTGGATTTGCGTCCGGTCCATCCAAGTTACTTCGCCGTTACCGAGCAAAAAGTTTTCGTTAACGACCAGACCGCCAATCTCCTGAACATGGAGTTAAGACTCTGATTCTTCGGGCTCCAGAAGTGTGGTCGCTGCCCGGTGACGGCGGGCTTCCGGCTCGATATAAATCCGACCTGCTCGCGGCACTTCCTGCCGAATCGCCTGCTCGATGCCGTCGACGGCGGCTTCGACGCCTTCGGTGTCCAGCGCTGAATCGAAGGCGACCTCCGCCGCTACCAGCACGGATTCTGGACCCATGTGCAGGGTGCGCAGGTCCACGACCGTGTCGACACCTTCGGCTGCCCGGATCGCGCGAAGCAGTCGACTCCGCTCTTGCCGCGTCACGCCCTCGCCCACGATGAGGCTTCGGCTTTCCCAGGCGAGCGCAAGTGCCAAGGCCATGAGCAACACCCCAATCGTGACGCTCGCAGCCGCATCGTAGACCCCATTGCCGGTCACGTCGGTCAGATAGATCCCGCCAATGGCCACAATGACCCCGATGACGGCCACTGCGTTTTCAGTGGCAGCGGTGATGAGCGGCGCGTCTTTGGTGCGGCGGAACGTCTGCAGAATGGAAACGAACCCCTCGGCCTCTCCTTCCGCCCGAATCGCCCGATACGACTGGTAGAGCGCGTATGACTCGAAGGCAAGTGCAACAGCGAGGACTATGTAGTTGATCGTCACATCAATCGGCTCGTAGGCCGCCCCAAATGCGGCGTATCCCTCACGCACTGACGCGTACCCAGCAATGCCGAAAAGAAGTACGGTTACGACAAAGGCGAAGAAGTACTGCTCTTTCCCGCGACCGAACGGATGCTTGCGGCTGGGTCCTATGGTGCTTAGGCGAAGACCGAGGAGCAAGAGCACCTGATTCGCCACGTCGCTCACCGAATAGTAGGCCTGGCTTAGCATGCTCACATTGCCGGTGAGCGCGTAAGCGACAAACTTGGCGAGCGCAATGGCCGCGCTTGCGACCAGAGAGACGATGAGAACCCAGCGCGTGGATGTCATGGAATCGGTGAGCGGCCAGCGGAGATATGGCTACGAGAGAGCCTCCTGTGTTCCAATGAAGAGGACACGGCGCATGATATGACCTGAAGGAAGCGAGTGTCAAGTGAATGGATGATGCCCAAGGGCAGGGGTCTATTCTCCTTGTTCCTCCTTCTCTACAGAGGAGTCGCCCAAGCTCTCACAGCAGTCACTTTCCCCCTACTGAGACAGGGCCGAACGATTTCCTAACTACTCTTCGCCATGAAAATCCTCAACTCTGCCCTCGATCAAATTTAAGAGGTCGGGCATACAGTTGGGAATCGACACCGCGGCGGATACCAGGCGAAAGACCAACCTATCGCGTTAGCAAGCAAAGTCAAACGGATGGATTGGAGGATCGGCCTTGTGGATCCAAGCGGCATCGTCCAGGTGCCACCGCCATGCTGCAAGCGCTGCCGCACATGCGGCCACGGCGTGGTCCGAGTCCGCCACGACTGGATCGATGCCCTGTAGGCCGAGCTGCTCCAGCCAGTTAAGAAGGGACGTGCGATCGTCGGTTGATTTTTTGAGGCTCTGCACAACTTCGGGCGGCGTTCCGCGCAGTACAAGTGCCGCAGCTGGGTGTACTTCCACAGGAGCGGCCTGCGGACGGGTGGTCTGAAACAACCGCGTCAGCGAGATCCCACGCAGCGTGAGGTAGGCCATGCGGGGTGCCGACGGGGCCATCACGGCACTGGGATTGAGTCCGGCATCCGCCACTCGATCGCGGAGGCGCTGGTCGGACGTCCGACTTCCACCGTCTGGCGCGTACGAGAGAGGCGCGTCAATCCCCACGGCGCACGGCCCTTCTGGAATACAATCGAGCAGCTCAGCATCATCAGCTCCTACCGTCACCGACGTGACTTTCAGGACGGACGACTGATCTACACACCGAGCCACCGCTGTCCGCTCTGGGCTGCTGGGTCCGGACAGGTCGATGCCTATAATATCCACGACGGGCGGTGTCTGTCAGAAATGGCAAGCGTACGTACAACTTGCTCCACGAAAAGTCCCGAGCGAGATGACGGCTTCCGCTTCCTTACAGCGGCACAGGGATTATTCCCCGCTGAGCCGCCGGAGAACGGCTCGGACGTCCTCTTCTGCAACGGTTGCCTCAGTGATCGACTCGCTCACCGCTCCCAGCACGCGGGTCCAGATCTGCTCGCCCGAGAGCGTATCCTGCGGGTCGATATATCCTTCGTTTCGGAAATACTCTTCGAGCTCTTCGATTTTGCTCGTGCGAAATCGGTTGACCTTGCCCTGCCGGAGGCCTTCGATAATCGCCTCGGCGTCGCCGTTGACGTCTTCACAGAGTGCGGCGACCTCCTCGATGAAGTTCTCGCTTACAGCGCCCGAGGCCTCAAGCGCGGCTCGATTTACGGGCTTTCCGCGCCCGATCAGCCAGGCAGCCTGCCACGCCTCGGCGGCTTTGGCGAGCGCCGCGCACCGCTCAAAGTCGTCCGAACTCATGCCCGCCGCCTCTACATCTCCATATTCAGCGAGCGTCTTCAGGGGGCCCCACCGCTCGATGCCCGAATGGGCTAGCCGCACAAGCAGAGCCGGATCGTCAATAAGGTACCACAGATGGAGACGTCCAAGCTCGTTGCGCGGATGCCAGTCGGGCACCTCCATCCGTTCGGCGAGCCCCTCGCGCGTGGCCGCTTCTGGAGCCGGAAGATCGGTCGTCGAGTCAGGGATCTCAATGCTGACTCCTTCACCAACGTGCTGCCCATTCGTGCTGTCGCCGAGCGCGTGCACCCGATAGTCGACGTCCGCCTCACTGAGCGCTGCCTTCCATTTTCCAATCTCGTCGGCCTGGGCCGAAAGATAGAATACCTGCCGGCCGTCAGTAGCAAGCTGGGTGATGCCCTCGATGATAGCTTCTGCGCGGCGGTCGTCACTGTTGGCGAGCGCTTCGTCGAAGATGACCGGCAGCTTCGTGCCTGCCGGCTCTTCCCGCTCAACGAACGCCATCCGAACGGCGAGGATGAGCTGCACGCGCGTGCCACTGGAAAGCGCGTCGAGCGCGTACCGCCGCTCGTCGCGGGTGTCGAGGGCCTCAAATCGATTGTCCTGCGGATTGACGTCGAGGTGATACCGCCCTTTCGTGATCTGGGCGAAGAGTTCGCGCGCCCGGTCGAAGACGCCCGGCATCTCGTTGGCCTGCGTCTCTTCCATCACGAAATCAGCAATCCCCCGGCCGATGGCGCGCCGCTCGTCGTTGCGGCGTTTCCGTCGGAGGTCGTCTAGTGCGCGCCGGTGATCGGCACGCGCTTCCTCTAGGTCGCGCCCGTCCATGGCCTGATGGACCAGCGTCTCAATCTTGTTGATCTCCTTCTGAATCTCCTCAGCCTCATCTGCCTTCGCCTGGACCTCTTGCCGACGGGCGTTAATCTCCTGAGGGGGCTGGTCCAGCAGTTCCTCGTCGAACTGTGCGTGGTCTCTCAGATTTTGCTGTTTCACGTTGAGCTCCGTCTCGGCCTCACGACGGCGGTCATCAGCCGCTTCGTAGGCGTCGTGCTGCTCGCATAACTCCTCGACCTCTCGGTCATTCTCCGCATCAAGCTGCTCGAGAAGGTCGCTGATCTTCTCCTCTAGCTCCTGGACGTTCGCTTGGGCGGTCTCCTTCTGATCTTTTGCGCGCTGTAGGTCCTTCTGGGTAGTAGTGAACGCGCGCTTTTCATCACGCAGCGTCTGCACCGCGGCCTCTGCCGCGTCGGCATCGTCCAGCTCGTCCATTCCGTAAGGGGCGAGCGCCTCATTAATCCGCTCGAGCGTCGACCCGATCTGCTTTTGTGCTGCCTTCTGTTCTGACTTTTTCGCCTCAACTTCGCGCTGCGCTTTCTGCCATTCAACGACAGCATCCACGAACGCATAGAGCACCGCTTCGTCTGCGCTCTCTTTCAGGGGCGGGGCCAGGCCGAGTGTATCGACAAGCTCTTCCCGCTCGTCCTGGAGCTTGTTTTCTTTCGTATCGAGCTCCCCGGCCTGGGCCCTTCGCTGGCGCAGCGCTTCCTGCTCCCTGTCGGCGAGCGCAACTTCGGCGTGCTGGTTGACCAGCGTCTCCAACTGGTCGGCTACGGCGTCGGCGTTCCACGACTCTGGCGCGTGAAGGTCGAGCTGCTCGTAGTCGCGCCGGTAGGTGTCCGCCGATCCCGTAGACTCCGCCGCGGACCGTTTGAGGAGCAGCTCCGCCGCTGCGAGCACGGCAAGCCCGAGCGCGAGGGCGCCCCACCCAATGGAGTGGACAAGGAGACCGGCGGCCCCGCCTCCTAGCGCGAGCACGAGGGCAACGCCCCACAGAACGCGCCGAGCGGTCCCCATCGATTTCGTCTCAGGGGTTTCCGGTGACGCACTTCGCAGCCATCGGGCGAGAAGCTGATATCCGTCACGGAGCTGATTGGCATCTCGGTCGCCATCGTCGCTGTCCACCAGTCCGGCAAGTAGCTCGATCTGTTTGCGCTCCAGACGCACGCGCTCGGCGCGGCGTGCCCATTCAGCGACTTCCTGGAGATCGTCTGATTCGAGGCGTCGAGCCTTCTCGGCATCGACAGCTCCATCGATCCTCTTCCAGGCGTGCTTGGCGCGTTCGCGTGCGTTCTCAAGCTCTCGCTCGAGTTGATCACGGAGCTTTTCCTGCTGCTTGAGACGTTGCACGCGCAGATTCAATGCGCGCAGTTGCCGCTCTGATATCTCGTCATCTTCCGGGATTGGACTTTCCGAAAGCGTTGTCTTGGCATCGTCAATGTCCTCCTGGGCCTCATCCTCCCGCTCATGCGCCTCTTCCAGCTGCCCACGGAGGTCAGCGAGACGCTCGTCTTCATCGCCCCGCATCTCACTGAGCACCATGGGATATTGATCGACCTTCGCTTCTGCCTCCCGAAGTTTTTCGCGGGCCTCCGCGGCTCCTTTGGCCTGTTCCAGGAGCCCGGCGCGCTTCCGAGCGGATCGAGCGTCTTCAAGCTGGCGCCTCAACTCGTCCAGGCGGCGCTGCTTTTGCTCCAGCTTCTCTTGATCCAGCCGAATACTACGCATCTCTTCACGAGTCCCCTTCGCGGCCTGCGCCTCCGATATGCCCTGGGTGCGCGTGGTCACCTCGAACTCAAGCTCGTCGGCGGCAGCCTCGACGTCATACCCGCCCGCTGCCTGACGCAGGACCTCCTCGGCCAGATCTGCATCTTCAGCCCGGAGCAGCTCGTGGAGATGCAGGTAGTAGCGGGATTGCAGATCGGCGGCGGGCAGCGGCGGTCGCGTTTCCTCCCGGCCGTCGCGGCGCACCTCACTGTGGCCGTAGTCCCGACGAACGACCCACTGGTCGCCATTCAGCCGGTACCGCGCCACGATGTGGTCGCGGGCCTCCGCCTCAACCTCGGGCCAGAGCGCACGGGCCATGGCCTGCGCGAGCGTCGTTTTGCCCGCCGCGTTCGGGCCGTGTACGAGGTTGACCTGTGGGCTGAGCTTCTCCAGCTCTAACCCATTGAAGTCGATCCCGTGCATGCGGCGCACATCGATCCCCTCAAAGGCGAGCGCGCCGCGGGCGTCTTGGTCGGCTGGTTCCAGTTCCTCCATGATGCCTGCTTACTCGGTGGTTTGCGAAAGAAGTTCGTCGAGCAGAAGTCGTCCCTGTCGGAGGGCTTCCTGCTGGAGCGTCTCTGAATCCGGAACCGGGTCGTCATCAAGGGCAGCGTAGCCGGTCGACTGACGCACGGTTTGCACGTTCTCTTTCAAACGATCGAGAAGGCGGCCGGTAGCGCCATCCGTCTCTCCCTGTTCGAGCCGAAGTAGATGCCGCGCGAGAACGCCGGCCGGATTGCGCTGCTCGGCGAGCTGCTCCAGGTCAACCGCCGGACGGATGTCGGCCGTGATACGATCGATGTGGGCGTCGACCTCCCCGCTTGGTACGGTGAAGTGCTCGGCCAGCTTCTCGGCCTCGTTGGTGAGCTCCTGCGGTCGCTCGCTGCGGCCGTTCACCTGGATGCGGTAAACAGCCCGGCGGAGGTGCCCGTTTTCGGATCGCTGATCCTCAAGATCTTCGCGGATCGCACGGTTCAGCTGCACCTCCAGGTTCTCTTCGCTTCCTTCTTCGACGGCCACGCCCAGCTCGGCGTAGTAGAGCGATGCCAGAGGAATATGCTCGGTGCTCACTTCGCCGCCTGCGTCGACCTCGACCAGCCACGGGCCTCGCGCGCCGGCTTCGCCGGGATCGAGGGGCTGGAGGGATCCGGGATAGAGGACAACCGGCTTGTCGTGGCGGCGGCCGGGCGCGTGGATATGACCGAGGAGCCAGGCGTCAACTGGAGTATTGGCCAGTTCGCGGATGGTGACGGGCGCGTAGGGACTGTCCGCCACGCCAAGCTCCGCGTGCAGCGCAGCGACCGTGGGAATGGTCTTCCGATCGACGTTCATCTCAGGAACCGGCGAGGCGCTCACATGCCGCCGGGGAAACGACCATCCCAGGACACGCAGCAGGTCGGTTCCGTCCCGGCGCACAATGTGAGATTCCCACTCGCCCCCTTTGCCGAGGAGATAAAAGCGCTCGGCGTCGACGAGGTCATAGAGACGCGGCAGCGCCTCGTGGTCGTGATTACCTGCCACGGTGATCGTATCGATCCCCGCCTCCGCCAGTCGGTTGATGCCCTTCTGCAGCGGGCCGAGCGCCTCAAACCGGGCATTCTCACGATCGACGACGTCGCCTGTGAGAATCACGGCATCCGCCTCCCGGCGAACAGCCAAGTCAACAAGATCTTCCCACACGTGGCGAACGGAGCAGGTCGGGTCATCGGGAATTTTCGACGGATAGCGACCCATGTGGAGGTCGCCGCTGCAGAGGATGCGCGCAGGGTTAGACATAGCAGTGCGTCTGGCGAAACAGAATACAAGTGCTTCTCCGGAAGCGCCTGGATCGGCAAATTGGAAAAAGAGGCGGCCGGAACTGACGGTAGAGGCGTGGCGTGCTTTTGAATCTACCGACCGCAGCGAGGGGAGTCAAGCGTGGTCTCTAGTTATACTATGGCGTCGGAGTTATAAAGCCCAAACGTGAGTTATAAAGCCTAAACATACAGCAGAGGCCCCCTGGAGAGAGGGCCTCTGCGCTTGTGACGGCTAGGTCGTCCGTCAGCGTCTCATCTGACCACTGCCGGTCTCACTCGTCGATGCTCACAATTGAGGTCTCGACGAGCGTGGCAGCAGCGATCGCTTCAATCCGTTACTCAAGGTCGAAGCGATCGAGCTGCATCACCTTGGTCCAGGCGTCGACGAAGTCGTTTACGAACTTCTCCTCTTCGCCGTCGGCGGCGTAGACGTCCGCGTAGGCACGGAGCCGGGCGTTCGAGCCGAAGATGAGGTCGAAGCGAGTGGCTTGCCACTCGACGTCGCCAGTCTCGCGATCGCGCGCCACGAAGATGTCTCGACCCTCGTCGATCGGCTCCCACTCATAGTCCATGCTGACCAGGTTTCGGAAGAAGTCGTTGGTCAGCGTGCCGGGCGTGTCGGTGAGGACGCCGAGGCTGGTGTCGTCATAGGTCGCGCCCAGTGCGCGCAGGCCTCCGACGAGCACCGTCATCTCAGGCACGTTCAGATTCAGCAGGTCCGACTTGTCGATCAGCAGCTCTTCCGGCTTCCAGTCGGTGGCTTCTCCGTTGCCCAGGTAGTTTCGGAAGCCATCCATTTTCGGCTTGAGGGCCTCGAAGGACTCGACGTCGGTCTGCTCCGGAGTGGCGTCCGTACGACCGGGCTCGAACGGCACCTCAACGTCGTATCCGGCCTTCTCTGCTGCCTGTTCGACTGCGGCGCTGCCGCCGAGGACAATCAGGTCAGCGAGCGAGACCCGCACGTCGTCGGAGCGGGAGCTGTTGAAGTCGTCCTGGATCTCCTCATACGTCTCCAGTACGGTCTCCAGCTCTTCGGGCTCATTGACCTCCCAGCTCCGCTGAGGTTCGAGGCGGATCCGTGCGCCGTTGGCGCCGCCGCGCATATCACTGTCGCGGTAGGTGGAAGCCGACGCCCACGCGGTCTTGACCAACTGCTGGATGGTGAGGTCCGTATCGAGGATGGTCTCCTTAAGCTCGGCGATCTCCTCGTCCCCGATCAGATCGTAGTCGGCTTCGGGAATGGGGTCCTGCCACACCATCGTTTCATCGGGGACCTCCGGACCGAGAAATCGCACCGGGGGACCGAGGTCGCGATGGGTGAGCTTATACCAGGCCTTCGCGAAGGCCTTCTCGAACTCTTCGGGGTCTTCTCGAAACTCCTCGATGATCTCACGATAGGTCGGATCTCGCTTCAGCGCAATGTCGGTGGTGAGCATCATCGGCGTCACCGACTCATCCGGATCCAGGGCGTCAGGCGCGCTGCCCTTCAGCTCCTCGTCTTTAGGTCGCCACTGCCACGCGCCGCCGGGTCCCTTGTGGGGCTCCCACTCGTAGTCGAGGAGATTGTAGAGGTACCCCATGTCCCATTCGGTCGGGGATTGCGTCCAGGGCCCCTCGATGCCACTGGTCGTGACTCCCTCCTTGAGGGCGGTTTCTCCGTCCTGCCAGCCGAGCCCCATCTTTTCGATAGGTGAAGCTTCCGGTTCAGGGCCGTGAGCTTCGTCCGGATTTTCGGCTCCATGGACCTTTCCGAACGTGTGCCCGCCAGCGATGAGGGCAGCGGTCTGCCTATCGTTCATCGCCATTCGCGAGAACGTCTGGCGGATATTCTTCGCCGATGCCATCGGGTCGGGCTTCCCGTTCGGTCCCTCCGGATTCACATAGATGAGACCCATGACCGAGGCGCCGAGGCCTTCCTGAATGCCGCCGGGCTCTTCGAATCGCTCGTTCGTCTCAAACTCGTCTTCTGGCCCCCAGTCGACGGCACTGTCGGGGGCGAAGTCGTCCTCGCGCCCACCGGCGAAGCCGAAGGTTTTGAATCCCATGGACTCGAGAGCCACGTTACCCGCAAGGATCATCAGGTCGGCCCAGGAGAGCTTGCGCCCATACTTCTGTTTGACCGGCTGGAGCAACCGGCGCGCCTTGTCGAGGTTGGCGTTGTCCGGCCAGCTGCCGAGAGGTGCAAATCGCTGCCGTCCCCCGCCTGCGCCGCCTCGTCCGTCGCTGGCGCGGTACGTTCCGGCGCTGTGCCATGCCATCCGGATGATGAACGAACCGTAGTGGCCGTAGTCGGCCGGCCACCACTCTTTAGGAGTTGTGAGAACCTCCTCAATGTCCGCTTTGACCTCCTCGAGGTCGAGCTTCTGGAACTCCTCTGCGTAGTCAAAGTCTCTGCCGTACGGGCTATCGCCGTAGGCGTTGTCGTCGAGAATATCTAGCCGCAGCATGTGCGGCCACCAGTCCTGCGGGCGAGAGTTGCCGCGTCGGACCCTCGTTTCCTGTGAATCCCCGTTGTGGACAGGGCATCCGCTTGCGCCATTTTCAGAAGGGCTCGATGGGCTTTGATGTTCGCTGGTATCCATGGTCCGCTATTTCAGTCGTTTCGAAAGGACTTCTTTCGTAAGTGTAATAATCTGACCGGAGAGATGTCCGATGCTCCCGGATGGAAAATGGCTAAAATTCTGTAGAGATACCTGGAAAGAAGACAGTCGTCTTACCCACAGTCGCCTATCTGAAGACGGTCGCAGGCTGAAGACATAAATTGCAACGGGTTCTAAGACCGCCGCAAGAAGCGTCACGGCTACCCAGCAGAACAGCAGACCACCG
>OBKM01000011.1_pt1 | contig 66288 bp, 50 predicted proteins | sample 1519691 | NCBI WGS metagenome assembly OBKM01 (sample SAMEA37050418, study PRJEB22526) | metagenome | biome: saline pan; feature: lake; material: water | place: Egypt | collected 2015 | depth 0.5 m
CTAAGGCCTTGTTTCAATCCATTTTTTCGCCTCCCAAGAGCACTTCAACACGGGCACTAACTCACACCCCAAGGGAACTTCCTCCTTGCAGTCGGGGCGCTGCGTTCATGTCGACTCGCTTGCTCCGCTCCATGAGTCGCTCTTTCTTCGTGGCCGGTGCCGCAGATGAAGTTGACGCCCAGGTCGGCAATTAGACGCCCGAGTTGAGGCGCCCCTTCACTGCGGAGGTTGACGCCTCCCGACCCGTAGCGTAGCTCCTGCGACGGGCGCACCGCTCGTCGGTGGCGCCCGAGAACAAAGGGCATTACCTCTCTGCCGGTCGACTGGTCGCGCGACCCGCTCAGATCACTGGTTCTTCTGCAGTGAAGCCCTCGTTCTCTGCGGGACATCTTCCTGAAACTATTTGAGTCTTCTCAGGGCATCATGGCAGGAAAATGCGTCCCCGAGATAGCTCCCCTCGGCGCAACAAAACTCGCGCGCAGCTTCTTCCCCGTTATCTGGTTCAGCTACGAGTGAGTAGGTGCCACACCAACGCGAGCGACAGATCATACTGAAGGATAAGCGCTAGGGCGACGAGCACGAAAAGTGCGAGTGGGCTCACAATCCCGATTGCGAACGCCAGAGAACGGGGCATTTCTGCGATCGCTGCATAGTCGAGAAGCGACCGCACGGTCATGCTCATTCCGAGTCCCACCGTCCCGATCAGCGCAACCGTCACGACGCTTCGACCCGCAGCCGATCCCATCGTGGCTCCTATCAGAGCTGCTCCCGTGGCCAAGAGCAGCGGCCACCGAGGCCACACGACGACCATGAGGGTCTGGCTGAACGAAAGGCGAGTCCACCAACGGCTCCCCCCCATCAGGGCGAGGGTCCACCCCCCTATGGCGCATGCATAGATGACTCCTGCTGTCAGGCCTAACTGGATAGGCGCCTCGAGCCAGGACGCGGCACTGGCCTGAAGTCCGTCTGGAAACGCCTGCAGGATTAGCGTGGCGGTGTAGGCCGCCTGGTAGTGGTGAGCGGCGGCGGCCACCACAACTCCAATGCTAGCCGCCGCTATGCCCAGCAGCACGGCAGTGGTTCCTGGAAGAACCTCACGCCCTTCCTGGATGGATTCGCGGTAGAACGTGTGCGCCCGAAAGTACCGCGCGACGGTGCGACGGACGCGGGGCTCGCGAGCGTATACGACCCCCATGAGAACGATGCCTCCCCACCCCAGCAGCACGAGCCAAGACAAAGCCCGGTCAGGCGCCTCACCGGGTGGAAAGGCAAAAACCGTTTGCTGCCCTGTATAGAATCCCTCGACCACATCTGCAGCCGGACGGCGCTCGTCTTCTCCACGGTGCAGACCGTAGGCGCGCCCGAATGGATTGGTTCGGCTGTTTAGCATATCCCGCCATCGATATACAAATACAGCCTGCACGTCGTCCGCCGTTTGTGCTTGTACCGCTGATAGCCTGTCTTCGAAGAAGCGCGCCTGGTATTCCGACGAATGAGGCACACGGAATCCGGATGGTGCCTCCGGGCGCACCCAGGTACCCAGCGCTCCCCACCCGACGCTGGTCTCATGCATCTCACTCCAACGATCCACGCGAGACACAGGCGCGCCGGAGTCGCGCGCGTCGAGCAGAACGAGATCGGCGGTCTCTGCGCACTGCTCACGCTCTACGAAAGGCGTGACGTAGTACGCCGCGCTTCCGTCAGGCCCCTCTTCTTCGATCTGCTCAGCGAGCCGCTCAATGTACGTGCAGGCCGCCGGGTCGCTCGTATCGCTGAACTGCAGCAGCCCGAAGTGACGTGCCGACTCGTAGGCTTCGGCCCGGCGCAATGCGTCTGCCAACTGCTCGCTCGCCTCGCTGAATGCCTCGTCCAATCCTCGCGCGGAGCGATGGGCGATCGGCACGTCCTGATACAGCTGGATGCCGAGCGTGTCGGCCGCCTCCAACAGCCGCTCGTTCTCAACGATGTCGGTGCGTACGGCGTCAACACCCATCTCGCGCATACGCTGCAGATCGCGCGCGGCCTCCTCGACCGCAGAGGGCGGCGTCCAGACCACCCCCTGCGTCGGGCTCTGCTGCGCCCAGGTGAGATCGACGCCCGCGATCAGCAGAACCCCTAATCCAACGAGAAAATAGCGGAGCATACGTAACTTTTTTTGCAGAGCACTGCGGCGATTGAGGCGGCCGACAGCACTCCAATTAACTCTAACTTTATAGAGACGCGAATTACTTTTGGCCGGTTCTGGCTTAGAATTGCGCTTTATCCATATGAACGATCAATTATTCGTTTTCAGCCTCCACGGCACTTCGTAGAGGAACGCAACCATCAACAACCAAGCGATAGTAACATGCGAAACGCCTCAATTCTTGCTTTTCTTCTGACGATACTTATTGTCGCCTTACCTCCTGGCGTGAATGCTCAAGACGTTGACCTCAAAATTGGCCCGCGTGCCACCCTTGAGTTAGGAGATCTCGAAAACATCGCCGACTTTGCCATTGGCGCCGACGTGCGCGGCGAAATTGCTGATTTTCCCGTCGACCTGCACGGTGCTTTCAGCTTCTACTTCGCCGATGATCCCTGGACTGTCTTTTCGGTCGACCTAAACGCTGTCTTCCCGTTCGAACTCGAGGACCGGAATATCAAGCCGTATGCAGGCGGCGGTCTGGGATTCACTCGCCTTTCTATAGACAGTAATCAGACGGGGATCTTTGGTGGCAGTAGCTCAACCGAGGTCGGTCTGAACCTGGTCGGAGGCGTCGAGTTTGAACTCGACAATATTACCCCTTTCGCACAGGCGCAGTTCACCACCGGCACGCCGGATCGTTTCGGTCTGACGGGTGGAATCCTGTTTAATATTTGATCCGTAGCCCCACGCTACATCAAATCTGTCCACCAATCCTATTCATCTTTTGAAAAGGAAAAAGCCGCGCTTCCTGACGGGAAGCGCGGCTTTGTTACCTGGCAGCCGTCGCTGTGGACAGCCGCCCCTGAACACCACCAACCGACCCGTCGCTCTCGTTACGCGACGCTCCGGCCAACCTTGCTCACAGGTTGCTGGTGGTGGGGCTGGAGGGCCCTCTTGAAGAATCTTCGACCGCCGAAGGTCGAATGATGAATGTAATATCGAAGGATTGGATGACAGCCCTGTGTCACCTCCGCAACTCGCCATTCGACACTCGCAACTCGACACTCACCATTCCTCTCAGTCCATCATTTTGCGGAGGAAGGCGGGCGTGTCCGTGTCGTCCTTGCGGATGCGCTCGTCGCGATCCTCGCGGTCTTTCAAGTCATCCGCCTGCAGCCGGCGGATGTTTGAGTCGGAGGAGTCGCTGTCTTTCTGCTCATCACCTGACTCTTCGTCGGACGACTCAGACTCCGATCCTTGCGAGCGGGCCGAGGGCTTCCGCCGCTCGAACGCTGGTTTATCGAGTTGCCGCAGGTTGTCTTCTCCTTTATAGTGGAGTCTGGGCCCTTCTTCGTCCAGCGGCACCGATCGGCGCGTTCCTGCCTCTTCCTCTTCGGAGTCCTTGTCGCCAAACCCGGTGGCGATGACCGTGACGCGCATCTCGTCTTCCATGTCTTCATCAATGACGGTGCCGAAGATCACTTCGACATCGTCGCCCGCCTCGCGCTGAATGACACTCGTGGCCTGCGTGGCCTCGCGGATGCCAAGCGACGGTCCCGATGTGATGTTGACGAGCACGTTGCGCGCGCCCTGAATCGAGAGCCCGTCGAGCAGGGGGCTGGAGATGGCTTCGATGGCGGCCCGTTCGGCGCGGTTTTCGGCCGAGGAGGTCGCCGAGCCCATGAGTGCCGTTCCGCCGTCCTTCATGGTGGTCTCCACGTCGGCGAAGTCGAGGTTGATGAGGCCGTGCACGGTGATCAGGTCGCTGATGCCTCGCGTGGCGTTATAGAGCACCTCATCGGCCTTTTCGAACGCTTCGATGAGGCTCGTATCCTCATCGGCAATGTCGAGCAGTCGCTCGTTGGGGATGACGATAAGCGTGTCGACATGCTCGCTGAGCAGCTCGATGCCTTCGACGGCCGTCTGCATGCGGCGCTTGCCTTCGCAGTCGAACGGCTTTGTCACGATGGCGACCGTCAGGATGTCGAGCTCCTGCGCGATCGACGCCACGACGGGCGCGCCGCCCGTGCCGGTGCCGCCGCCCATGCCGGCCGTAATGAACACCATGTCGTAGCCTTCGAGCGCTTGCTTGATCTCCTCGCGGCTTTCCTCGACAGCCTTCGCCCCTACGCCGGGACGCGCGCCGGCCCCGAGGCCTTTCGTGAGCATCCGTCCAGCCTGCACCTTCTGCGGCGCCTTATTCTTCGAGAGCGCCTGCGCGTCGGTGTTGATGGAGACAAACTCCACGCTGCCGCGGATGCCTTTCTCGACCATGTTGTCGATGGCATTGCCGCCTCCGCCGCCGACACCGACGACGCAGATCTGGGCTTCTTCATTCGCTGAATCGTCGAACGAGAACCGTGAACTGAATTCGTGTTCCATAAGGGATCCCTCCAGTAGTTGGTGTTAGGTTAAGAATGTGGGTGGCCGCCTCAGAGTGAGCAGCTCTGATCCGATGCGGCCCGTTTAGCGTAAATGGTGAATCGATTTGATTCGAATGATTGATCGGGTACTGCGTTAGAAAAGAATACGTCGTTAGTAGATGCTGCGCGTGTCCCGGTGAGCATCAGAGCTCATCAAACCAGGACTTCATGCGATTGGCAATCCGGTCGACAAGCGTCTCGCCCGTCGGTTCGTGGCCGTTCTGGGCCGCGACGTCGCCGCTGAGCGGCTGCCCGCCGATGACGTCAGGCCGCATGCCGTACAGCACGAGGCCGACGCCGGTCGAGAACTTCGGATCGCTGACCTCCTCGACGAGCCCGCCGCCGAGGCCCATGGGACGGCCGATGCGCGCCTCCATGCCAAGCACATCAGCAGCGAGCTCGGCCGTGCCGGGAATCAGCGACCCGCCGCCCGTCAGCACGGCGCCGACGGCCAGATGCCGGGCATAGCCGCTACGCTTGATCTCGATGGCCGCAATCTCCAGAATCTCTTCCATGCGCGGCTGAATGACCTGCGCAAGCGTGTCGCGCCCGATGCTTTTCTCGGGCCGGCCGCCAATGCCGGGAATCGTGACCTCTTCTTCGGCCTCGGCCTGGCCGATAAGTGCCGTGCCGAACTGACGTTTGAGCTGCTCGGCCTGGTCGCGCATGACGCCGAGCCCCTTGCGGATGTCGTCGGTCACGCGGTCGCCGGCTACGGCAATGACCGCCGTGTGTCGAATCGTATTGTCCTCGAAGACGGCGATGTCAGTCGTGCCGCCGCCGATGTCGATCAGCGCGACACCGACCTCCTTCTCGTCTTCGTGCAGGACAGCAAACGACGAGGCCAGCGGCTCCAGCACGATGTCTGCAACCTCGTAGCCGGCCTTCTCGATGCAGCGATAAATGTTCTTGGCAGCCGTGACGAGGCCGGTGATGATGTGAACGTTGGCCTCGAGGCGCACGCCGCTCATGCCCACCGGATCGGCCACGCCGTCCTGCCCGTCGACGATAAACTCCTGCGGGATGACGTGCAGGATCTCGCGGTCGGCCGGAAGGGCCACGTGCATGGTGTCTTCCAGCAGGCGCTGCACGTCGTTCTGCGTGATCTCCTTGTTACGGTTGGAGATCGTCACGACGCCGCGACTCTGGAAGCTCTGCACGTGATCGCCCGCGATGCCGACGATCACGCTGCGCACGTCCACCCCGGCCATGCGTTCGGCCTCGCGGATGGCCTCCTGCAAGGCGGCTACGGTCTTGTCGATATTGACGACGACGCCGCGATTGAGCCCGGTCGACTCCGCCATCCCCATGCCGAGGATGTTGACGCGACCGAGCTCGTCCTCGCCGGCGACAACAGCGCACACCTTGGTGGTTCCAATGTCTACGCCTACTACAATGCGTTCTTCCATGGTCTTGTCGGTTGGTTGTGAATCGTCAGTGTCTCGCGTTCAGCCAGCCACGTTGTGCACTGGCGAAAGCGCGTTGCCGACGCGTTCGATCTACTCATCCTGTCGGGCTACGATCTGATTGTCAAAACGAAGGTCGATCTGTTCAAAGGATACTTCGGGCTGCGTAGCGACGGCCTGCTCCCAGAACGCGTCGAGCCGGTTCAGCTTGGCCGCGTAATCGCCCGTCCCAAGGCGCACGCGAATCGATCCGTGCTGCTCTGTGGGGCGCGTTCGCACCTCAACGGCATCGCCCGCACGCAGCTCAATTTCTGCGATGCGCTCCTGGGCGGGCGCCTCCTCCAGGGCATACAGGATGTCGCGCAGGGTCGCCTGATCGATGGGCCGTACCGGATGATGCTCTCCCTCGAGCCCGTAGAGGAGAGGTACGTCATGTACGGTTTCCTCAAGGAGCGGCATGGTGAATCCATCGCGGTCGACATAAAAGGCAGGCGTTCCCTCGTCAATAGCCAGCACGGCAGGCGTGCGCTCGGTCACGGCGATGCGTAGCGTACCGGTAGGCCGCCGGGTGACGGTGGCCTCCTCGACCCACGGATGGCGCTGCACGCGGTCGGCGACGAAGGCCGACTTCACGTCGTATAGCACGTCGCCCGAGTCTACGCGCGCCAGATCGGCCAACTCAGCCTCGTCCGCGTATTCGGTGCCGTCGATGGTGATCGCGGACACCGTCACGCTCGACTGCCACTGCCAGCCCAGCCATCCAAGAGCCAGCACGCTCCCCAGACCCAGCATCCAGGCCAGGCGGCGTGTCCAGCGGCGATATGTCGAGCTTGATTGGGTCATAGCAAAAAATGCGTCGTTAGAGCGTAGGGGGCGTAACATGCTGTGCTCCACAAGCATGCTACGCCTCTACGTCTTTCGGTTGTTTTTCGGGTTCTTCGTGTTGCGCTTCCAGCGCTTCGAAGAAGGCGCGGCCGTAGCGCCAGATGTCTCCGGCGCCGATGGTAATCACCGTATCACCAGGCCGCACGGCGTCCAGCAGGTAGTCCGGCAGATCGGCTTTATCGGGGATGTACGTTACCTCCCGATGCCCGTACTGCTGGGCGAGGTCGGCGATGAGCGCCCCGTCGATCCCCTCGATGGGCTCCTCGCGCGACGGGTATACGTCGGTAGCGACGAGCACGTCGGCGTTGAAGAAGGATCGCGCAAACTCGTCCTGGAAGTCGCGTGTCCGCGAGTACAGGTGCGGCTGAAACACGGCCACGATGCGCCGGTCCGGCAGCCCCGCGCTCGCAGCCTCCAGCATGGCTTTTATCTCTGTCGGATGGTGCGAGTAGTCATCGATCACCTGAATGTCGTTCACTGTGCCGACGCGCTCGAAGCGCCGCCGCACGCCGGTAAAGCGCGCGATGCCCTGCTTGATCTTCTCAAACGCAATGTCGAGCTCGACGCCCACGGCAACGGCGGCCAGCGAGTTCATCACGTTGTAGTGGCCGGGCGCGTTGACCTCGATTGTGCCGAGCTCCTTGCCCCGGTAGATGGCCGTGTAGCGCGAGGTGAGTCCGATGTGCTCGATGTCCTCGGCGCGCACCTCCGCCTGGCGCGTCGTGCCGTAGGTGATGATGCGCCGCTCAATGTCGCTCACAATCTCCTGCACGACCGGGTCGTCGATGCAGAGAATCGCCGCTCCAAAGAAGGGGACTGAGTTTGCGTACTGGATGAAGGCCTGCTTGATATCCTCGAGGTCCTCGTAGATGTCGAGATGCTCTTCTTCGATGTTTGTGATGACGGCCAGCGACGGCGTGAGCCGGAGGAACGTGCGGTCGTACTCGTCGGCCTCGATGACGATGATGTCGCCTTCGCCGGCAACGGCGTTCGACTCGAAGGTCTCCACCTTGCCGCCCACGATGATCGTCGGGTCGAAGGCGCCTTCGGTGGCTACGAGGCCCGTCATGGTCGTAGTGGTGGTCTTGCCGTGCATCCCGGCGATACCCACGCCGAACTTCATGCGGACGAGCTCGCCCAGCATCTCGGCGCGCGGAATTAGCGAGATGCGCCGGCGCTCGGCTTCCTGCGTCTCCGGGTTGGTTTCCGGATCGACGGCGGAGGAGTGGACCACCACGTCGGCATCTCCGACCTGCTCGGCCGCGTGTCCTTTGTAAATCGTTGCTCCCATCGATTCGAGGCGCCGCGTGGTGTCACTTTCCTCCAGGTCCGATCCGGTCACCCGGTAGCCGCGGTTGAGCAGCACCTCGGCGATAGAGCTCATCCCAATTCCGCCAATGCCCACCATGTGGACCTGGCGGATGGGTCCTAGAGCCGGTTGTCGTCGTCGGTTCGTGTCACTCATGCTTCTTGCCTCGATTGTGTGGCGTTTCGGTGCTCGGAACGTCCCTCTTGTGGGGAACGCTCCTTCGTGGGGAGCCGGTTTCGGCTCTCGTTCTCCCGATTTCGTCGCGCTGTCGCAATGCGGAGCACATCCTGCGCGATCCGCTGGGCCGCGTCGGGGCGCCCTATTCGGCGGGCTGCCTGCTCCATCCGGCGACGGCGCTCGGGATCGTTCAACAGGGCGGTAGCATGCTCAACGAGCCGGTCGTGCACGTCGTTTTCCGGCAGCCATTCGGCCGCCCCCGCGTCGGCCATGCTCTGAGCATTTTTCGCCTGATGATCGGCTGCCACGTTGGGGGAGGGGACCAGGATGGACGGCGTGCCGGTCACCATGAGTTCGCTGCATGTAATGGCGCCCGCCCGGCAGAGCGCCACATCGGCGGCTGCGTAGGCGTTTTCCATTCGGTCGATGTACTCCCTCAGGTGAAGCCGCGGGTGGGGCGGGACGCGCTCGGCCAGGGCGTCATAGTAGCGCGCCCCGGTCTGCCAGATGACGTGCACGTCATCGGTCTGGAGCAGCGTATCGATCGATGCCTCCGTGGCTTCGTTCAGCGCGCGGCTGCCCAGCGAGCCGCCGAAGATGAGCAGCACGCGCGCCTCGGCCGGAATGTCGAAGGCCTGGCGCCCCGCTGCGCGCTCGGTCGATTGCAGCTCGGCGCGCGTCGGATTACCACTCACGAGGCAGCGGCTCGACGGCAAGTAGCGCTTCGCCTCCGAAAACGCCACGTGCACGTGCACAGCCATCCAACCGAGCAACCGGTTCGTAACGCCAGGATACGCGTTTTGCTCCTGCACCACGAGCGGGCAACCCTGCAGGCGCGCCGCAAGCAGCACGGGACCGGCCACGTATCCACCCGTTCCGACGACTACGTCTGGCGCAAATCCGCGCACGAGCTGCCAGCTTTGCACAAACCCCTTGAATAGCTCAAACGGAAACTTCAGGAGCTCCTTCGAGAGCCGACGCGGAAAGCCGCTCACGGTGATCGGGTAGAGCGTATAGCCCGCCTCAGGAACGGCGTTCGCCTCCAGCCGATCGCTTGTGCCCGCAAACGCCACCCTGGCTTCCGGCGCAAGCGCTCGGACGGCATCGGCAATCGCGATCGCCGGGTATACATGCCCGCCGGTCCCTCCGCCAGCAATCAATATGTGCGGTTCACGGTGTGTCATCATTGTCCGTTTTCCGTGGGGGCATATCGCAATACCCCCGATGTATTTTATTCACGACGCGGGACGCGCCTGTCGCGAGATGTTAAGCAGAATACCGAGCATGATGCCGGTCGTCACCATGGAGGTGCCGCCGTACGATACCAGCGGCATGGGAAGCCCCGTCACGGGCAGCAATCCAGAGGCCACTCCCGCATGCACGAAGCCGTAGAGTACGATCATCGTCGTACATCCTACAGCCAGGAAGAGGCCGAGGGGGTCGGGCGCGTGCCGCGCCACCCGCAGGAATCCGCGGAAGAGCAGCACGCAGAACAGCAGGAGGAGTCCGAGCGCGCCGATGGCCCCGTACTCTTCAGCAATAATGGCGAAGATAAAGTCATTGTAGGGAGCCGGGAGAAAGTCGCGCTGCACGCTCTTGCCGGGCCCCACGCCCGTCAGTCCGCCCATGGCGAACGCGATGCGGGCCTGCTGCGCCTGATATCCTTCCGCCTGCTCATCGAACACCTGCTCAGCGGTCGTGTGCGGAAAGATATCCTGCCCGATGAAGGCTTCGACGCGAGCGGCTCGCGTAGGCGACTCCATCAGCAGAAGGCCAGCCAGCAATACGCCAATCAGCGCAATGCCTCCAATCTGGAACGAGCTTACGCGCCCGACGAAGCACATCAGCATGGCCGCGACGAGCGTTATCGCCGCCATCGAGAGGTCTTCGATGCCGATGAAGAATGCCGTCAGCACCACCCAGAAGAGAAGCGGCAAGAAGGATCGCCCGAAACTCTTCACGTACGCCTGCTTCTGCGCGAGCAGCACGCCGATATATACGATGAGCGCAACGCGCGCCAGGTCGGATGGCTGAAAACCGAACATCCCGAAGTCCAGCCAGCGCACGGCTCCTCGGCTGGCCACGCCCACCACCTGCACGGCGAGCAGCAGCCCAAGGGCAATGATCAGGGCGATCTTACTGTACCGACCGACCGTGCGATAGTCGATCAGGCTAAATGCGGCCACGGCGCCCAGCGCCAGTCCCAGCCGTCCAACATGTCGCAGCAGAAACTGCCCCGTGTCGCCGTCAGCGCCCGTCTCTGCCAGAAACGTGATGGCGCTGTACACCGCCACCACACCAATGGCACCCAGCACGAGCACCGCCCAGATAATATACTTATCGGCCGGCGCCCGATTGCTGATCCGGTCTTTGATTGAAGCGATCGAGGTCATAGGCAGTTATCTGACGCTAGGCGCACTGTCGCGCGCTTGATCATATCTCAGGTTTTCAGTTACAGGTTGCCAACAAGCCGGCGGAAGGTATCGCCGCGCTCCTTGTAGTTTTCGAACATGTCGAACGAAGAGCAGGCCGGGCTGAGCAGCACGATGTCGCCCGACTCAGCCAGTTCGTGGGCGCGCTGCACGGCATCGTCCATGCTAGCCACCAGCGCCTGCTCGGAAGCCAGCGTGCCGATCTCTCGAAGCACCTTGTCGGCACTCTCGCCAATGGCCACTACGGCGCGCACTTTGTCGCGCACGAGCGGCTTGAGGTCCGTGTAGTCATTCCCCTTGTCGCGCCCTCCGGCGATCAAAACGACCGGGGCGTCGCAGCTTTCGAGGGCGTACCACACGGCGTTCACGTTGGTGGCCTTCGAGTCGTTGACGTAGCGCACGTCATCGATGGTTCGCACCTGCTCGAGGCGGTGGGGCACGCCTTCGAAGGTGACCAGACTCTCGCGGATCACATCGTCGCGCACTTCCATGACGCGCGCGGCGACCGCAGCCGCCAGTGAATTGTACAGGTTGTGTTTTCCCGAAAGCGTCGAGGCGCGTTCGTCAAGTGGCATAAGTACTTCCTCGTCATTTATGCGAAGTACAATGTTGTCGCGGCGCACAAAGGCGCCGGCATTGACAGGCTGTTCCAGGCTCAAACCCATGGGACGGAGCGACCGCTGCGCGATGCCCATTCTCACACGATCGCGCACGTCGAAATCGTCGCGGTTATAGATGAGCACGTCACCGTCGTGCTGGTTCTCAAAGATTCTGCATTTCGATCGAGCGTAGCGGTCGAAATCTCCATCGTAACGGTCCAGATGGTCCGGGGTGATGTTGAGTAAGATGCTAATCCGCGGCCGGAACGTGTCGATGTGGTCGAGTTGGAAGCTAGAAACCTCCATAACGATCACATCGGTGGCGTCGGCTTCGCGCACGTAGTCCGATATCGGATTCCCGATATTGCCGGCCACGATAACGTTGCATTCCGGATCGTCGGCATAAGCCGTCTGAAAAATGTGTCCTGTAAGCCGCGTTGTCGTCGTTTTTCCATTCGTTCCGGTAATGGCAATGATCGGGGCCTCGCAAAACCACGAGGCCACCTCGATTTCCGAGTAGATCGGCAGACCGATATCTCGGGCTTGGACCACGAGATCGATCGTCGCAGGCACGCCGGGACTGATAACGACCAGGTCAGCATCGAGCGCGCGGGTCGTGTGCCCGTCCATCTCATAGGTGGCATCCGCCGCGTCAAGCGCGTTGCGCCGCTCCGGCGTGATCGTGCCTTTCTCGGTCACAAACACCTCAGCTCCGGCCGACGCCAGCAGGCGCGCCACGGCTACGCCACTTCGCGCCCCGCCGATGACGGTGACTTGTTTGCCTTGCACGTCAGGTGGTTGCATTCCTTCTCGGTGCTTCCTTTCGTCAATGTCTGGTTTCTTATGTGGAGGGGTGGAGGTCTGAATGTTCATCGTTCCTCACCGTCGCACCGGCAAGCGGTTATCGAATGCGCAGTACGAGCAGCGTGGCGATCACGGTGATCGCCGTCATGATCCAAAAGCGCGTCACAATCTTGGCCTCGTGCATGCCTTTCGCTTCAAAATGGTGATGGATGGGCGCCATCCGAAAGAGGCGCTTTCCCTTGCCGAACTTGCGCTTGGTGTACTTGAAATATCCGACCTGCAGAATCACCGATACGGCCTCGATGAAGTAGACGAGACCGAGAAGGGGCAAGAGCAGCTCCTTGCGCACCATGAGGATCATCGACCCTACGGCCGCGCCAAGCGCCAGCGCCCCCGTATCGCCCATGAAGATTGTCGCCGGATAGCCGTTGTACCAGAGAAATCCAAAGCAGGCGGCGGCCATCGCAGCCCCAAATACCGTGAGCTCCCCGATCCCCGGTAGGTACATCACGTCGAGAAAGGCAGCGAGGTTGGCGTTGCCGGAGAGATAGCAGAGCGCAATCAGCCCGAGCGAGACGAACGCGGTGACGCCCGTCGTCAGGCCGTCGAGGCCGTCGGTCAGGTTAACGGCGTTGGTCACGGCCGTCATCACAAAGACCGCCATGGGGATGTAGATGAGCCAGCCCAGATCGACGCCCTCAACGAAATGCTGGAAGATGTCGTAGTCGAGCACTCGGTCCCAAAGGAAGGGCACGTAGGTGAGCGAGTTGAAGTCGGAAAACGCCGGATGAAAGTACAGCGTCCCGCCTACAATTACGCCGATTCCTACCTGCGCGCCGATCTTCGTCCATGCCGACAGCCCGTCCTTGCGCTTCTTGACGGTCTTGATGTAGTCATCGGCAAATCCGATTGCTCCCATCCAGGCCGTAGCCAGCATCGCAAGCCATACATACGTCTGCGCGATATCGCCCCAAAGCAGCGTGGCTCCGAGCAGGGAGAGCAGGATGATGACGCCTCCCATGGTGGGCGTGCCCGCCTTATGCACGTGGCTGACGGCCCCGGCCGACTCGCCCCGTCGCACCTGCTCGCCAATCTGCTGGCGCTCGAGCCAGCGGATGATGCTGCGGCCCGCGAACAGGGCAATGATGAGCGACGTGATGGCCGCCAGCGACGCCCGTACGGTGATGAACTGCACCACCTGAAAGCCGGGCGGCTCCCACACGCGGTCGATAAATTCGATGAGGTAGTAGAGCATGGTTAGAATTCCGTCACTGGGCCTGCTGCAGGCAAAATGCCGGTCAGACCCGTCTACGCATTCTCAGCGAAGTGCTTGCGCGCTACTTTGCGATCGTCGAACGGTCGCTTTTCAGTACCGACTACCTGATACGTCTCGTGCCCTTTGCCGGCGATGAGCACCACGTCGTCCGGCCGCGCCTGCCGGGACGCTGCGCGGATGGCCGCCTCGCGGTCTTCAATCCACTGCGCCTCGGCGGGCCGGCTCATGCCCCGACGGATGTCGTTCATGATCGCCTCGGGCTCTTCGGTGCGGGGGTTGTCGCTCGTCACAATGATGCGATCGGCATACTGCTCGGCGATGCTCCCCATGACGCGCCGCTTGGACGTATCGCGGTCGCCGCCGCATCCGAAGACGCACCACAGCGTCGCCGCAGAGGCTTTGATCGACCGGATGGTCTGAAGCACGTTCTCCAGCGCATCGGGCGTATGCGCGTAGTCGACGATGACGGTGGGACCGCCCTCAAACGACAGTTGCTCGAAGCGACCTGGCACGGGCGGCGCGGCAGCAAGCGCGTCGAGCGCCTCGTGCCGCGCGTGTCCGGTGGCCCGCACGGCGCCGTAGGAGGCCGCGAGATTGTACGCATTAAACGAGCCTACGAGCCGAAACTTCCGCTCAGCGTCGTCGAGGCGTAGCCGCAGGCCATCGAGCCCATCGCGCAGGATGGCAACGCGCAGGTCGGCCTCCTCGCCTCGACCGTAGGCGATGCGCCTGGCCTCCGTGTCGGCGATGACGTCAGCACTGGCCGGGTCGTCGACGTTGTAAAGCGCCGTCGCGTCGGCAGGCAATCCGTCAAACAGCTTCTTCTTCGCCTTTCGGTACTCTACGAACGTGCCGTGGTAGTCCAGATGGTCGGACGTGAGGTTCGTGAAGATGCCCACGTCGTACGGGATCGCCGCCACGCGTTCTTGATCGAGCGCGTGCGACGACACCTCCATTGCACAGGCCGTGCAGCCGGCCTCAACCATGCGACGCAAGAGGCGCTGCAGGTCGAGCGCGCTGGGCGTCGTCAGGTCTCCGCCTGCGGCCTCGGTGCCGATGCGCGTCTCGATCGTGCCGATGAGGCCGGTTGTTTCGCCGAGTTGCGTCAGCGTCCGATGCAGCAGGTACGCGGTCGTCGTCTTGCCGTTGGTGCCTGTGACACCGATCATGGCGAGCTCGCGAGCCGGGTCGCCATAGAAGGCGGCCGCGAGGGCTGCGAGCGCGCGGCGCGAATCCGTGACGCGCAGAAATACGGTGCCGGGGAAGCGCTGAAGCGCCTCCTCCGGCACCTCCTCGCACACAACAACGGTAGCTCCGTTTTGAACAGCCTTGTCAATGAACAGGTGGCCGTCGGTTTCCGTGCCGCGCATGGCGACAAAGCAACCGTCCGGCCCGACCTCCCGGCTATCTTCGGCCAGGTGGTCGATCGTAATGGTGTCAACGCTCTCTCCTGCAGCTTTGGAGTCGAGGAGCAAGTCCTCGCGTTCCAGTCGCCGCAGCAGAGTAGATAATTGCATATCGATGGCGTCTCAAATCGTCAGCAGTCTCAAAATGGTCAGCAACATGTTGTCTGGTCGATTCATCAGGGCGTCTATCCGCCGCCCCGCAGGCGGACCTGGCTGGGTAGCGAGGCGCCGGCCGATGGCCACTGGTTCGTGACCGCCCCTCGGCCCTCGAGTTCAACCTCTACGCCGCGCTCGCGCAGCCAGCGAACAGCCTCTCGCGTGCTCACCCCGCGCAGATCCGGCATGGCATTGTCGCCGGCATCCGCGCGCTCGTCGAGGGAAGCCGTGGATGTCAACATCTTCTCTTCGGGCTCGCCCCCGATTTCACCTTCTTCCTGTCGTTCCGCGAGGTGCCGATGCACGTCGGGAAACGTACCCACCCATCGCTGGGCGATGCGCTGAAAGAGCGGCGCAGCAACGCGCCCGCCCGCCAGCCGAGCGTTCGGCTCGTCCAGCACAACGACGAGCGTCACCTCGGGATCATCGGCCGGGAAAAAGCCTGCGAAGGAGGCGCGCGATGTGCCCGCATCGTAGCTGCCCCCAACGGCCTTGAGCGCCGTGCCGGTCTTTCCCGCAACGGGCAGCGCCCCGACCTGCGCGGCGGTACCTGTGCCGTCGGTGACGACTCGCCGGAGAGTCGCTCGTAGCTGCTCGGTGGTCTCTTCCTGGAGCGCGCGGCGCACCACCTGCGGGTCCTGCTCCCAGATCGTTTCTCCGGTCATGTCGCGCCGCTCCGATACCACGTAGGGTTGCATGAGCTCCCCGCCGTTGGCGACTGCACTGTATGCCGCCGCCAGCTGCAGAGGCGTTACGTCCACCTCGTATCCGATGCTCATCGATGTAAGCGTGGTGCCGCTCCACTCCGAGGTGCGCTTCAGGTTACCGCCCACCTCGCCCGGCAGGTCGATCCACGTTGACTGCCCGAAGCCGAGGTTGCGCGCATACTGGTAGAGCGTTCCGCGATCCATCTGCCGTGCCGTCTTGGCCATCCCCACATTGCTCGACTTCGCAACAACGTCGGCAAATGGAATTGTGCCGTGCGCCACGACGTCCCGCATGGTCTGCCCGTGGAAGACGGCCCATCCGTCCCCGGTATCGATCGAGTCGTCCAGACTGACTACGTCCTGCTCCAGCGCTGCGGCCGCCCCGACCAGTTTAAAGGTGGACCCGGGTTCCATCTGATTCGCAATCGTCCGATTGCGCCGCTCCCCACTTGAAAACGAACCCGGCCGGTTTGGGTCATAGGTCGGCACGTTGGCCATGCCAAGGACGGCCCCGGTGTGCGGGTCCATGGCGATGGCCGTGCCCCATGACGACTCACTTTCGCGCACCGCCCGCTCCAGCTCATCTTCCAAAATCGACTGGCGGATGAGATCGAGCGTGAGCTCGATGTTTTCGCCATGCTCAGGCTCGACGACGGACCCGCCCACAAACACCTCGATGCGCCCGAGACGATCGCGCTTGACGGCTCGGCGGCCGGGCGTTCCAGACAGATACTCGTTGTACTCCTGCTCGAGACCCGCGATACCGCGCCCATCGGCGTCTACGTGCCCGAGCACCTGAGCCGCTGCCGAGTCGTAATTGTAGCGCCGCTCAAATCGAGGGGTGAGTATCACGCCGGGGATATCCCATTCGCGGACAGACTCCGCCTGCTCTTCCGTCAGATAGCGTTCCAGCCGCACGTACTGCGGGCTGCTTCGCTGGTCGACACGCTGGCGGTATGTAGCCGCCCGCGTGCCGGTAAGCGTTGACAAACTGTCAAAGAACATTTGCTGCTGGGCCCGAAATCCCTCAATCGTGGGATCCAGGGCCAAATCGTAGCGCGCTGTATTCATTGCGAGCGCGCGTCCTTCACGATCGAGAATCATTCCGCGCATGGCGGGAATCTCGACCGATGATCGTGCCTGACTCTCAGCCCGGTCGCGGAGCGTGTCGCCCTCAGTGAGGACGATCCACACGACCTGCCCAACCACGAGCACGGGTAGCAGGCTGAGCAGCGTCAGCACTCCGTACATCCGGGCCAGTATTTGATCTTTCGGTTCCACAGGCGTGCTCAATCATTCGGTTGCGCTTGTTACTCCGTCTCTACGTGAATCGTCGGGCCGAAGGAGAGATTTTCCTGGAACCCGAGCTCGCGGGCCCGCTCATGAACGACGCGCGGCCCCGTCGCTCGATTCAACTCGCCCTGTAGGCGATCGGCCTTTAGGTGAAGGCGCTGGTTCTCCTGCCGCTCCGCCTCGACGCGCTCGTAGAGATCCTGTGTCGCGTGGACATGTCCCACGTACGCGGTAAATGCAACAGCGAAGAGAAGCAGCAGCGCGGCAAAGCGCCCGGTAGAAATACCTTTGAGGAACTGATCTTCCTGATCGGGCACCCGCGCATTCTTCCCAGGCGCGAGGTCGTCCCAGCCCGGCAGCGCCGTGCCGTTTCGACGCCACGCCGTAGACCCGTTCTTCTTCGAGCGGGACGTAGACGTACGGCGCCGGCGCGTCCGGCGACGCGTCCGAGCGGTTGTAGTCTTTTTCGTGCGTTTCGTGCTCATTAATTGGTTCTATTCTATCCTGCAGCCAGCAGCGAGAGCTGCACGAGACGACTCCGCCGGTCACTCCGACGGCTCTTTTTCGCGGCGCTCGGCAATGCGCAGCTTGGCACTCCGCGCTCGCGGGTTGGCCTCGATCTCCTCTTCGTCGGCCTGCAACGGCTTTCGATAGCGCTCCGTCCACGGGGCTATCAGGTTGCCGTAGAGATCACGCACCGGCTCGCCCTCGAAGTTGCCATAGCGCAGGTAGCGCTTCGCCCGCCGGTCTTCCAGGGAGTGGTAGCTGATGACAGCAAGCCGACCGCCGATGCGCACCATTTCGGTCGCCTGCTCCAGGGCGCGCTCCAGCACGGACAGCTCATCGTTTACCACGATGCGGATGGCCTGAAAAACGCGGGCCAGCGTCTTCACCTCCTTATGGTCGGGCACAACGCCGCGCACGACGTCAGCCAGCTCGCTCGTCGTTTCCAGCGGGCGAGCATCCACGATGGCGCGTGCAATTGGTCGCGACCGGCGCTCCTCTCCGTAGCGAAAGAGCGCCTGGCGCAGCTTGTCTTCGCTCCACGCGTTAACTACCTGTTCAGCGGTCAACCCGCTCCGCGGATTCATGCGCATGTCGAGCGGCCCCTCCTCCATGAAGCTAAACCCGCGCTCGGGATCGTCCACCTGTTTCGATGAGAGGCCGAGGTCAAAGAGCACACCATCAACGGCGTCGTAGCCATGCGTGTGGAGCAGGCGTTCCAGATCGCCGAAGTTGCCGCGAATTGTTTTGAACCGGCCTGCTTCGACGTCATCCTGAAGACGTGTGCGCGCCGCGTCGATGGCTTCCGGGTCGCGGTCGATCCCTACGACGCGCCCCTCCGGACCGAGCGCGTCGAGCAGCGCCGCGGCATGCCCACCTCCGCCGAGCGTAGCATCCACGTAGATGCCCGACGAGTCGGTGATCAGTTCGTCTCGTACAGTCTTCCAAAGAACAGGAGCGTGGTACGCGGTAGCGTACCGTAGCGGGGTCTCTGAGTCGTCAGGAACGCGGTCCGAGTCGTCCTCTGAATCGCTGGAGGGTGTCATGGAAACTATGGCTTACGCCATTACTTTCTCGGCCAGTGTCTCATAATCTTCGGGCTGTTCGTTTTCATACTCGTCGAACAGGTCCGGATTCCAGATTTCAATGTGGTCAAATGCGCCCAAGATGAGCGCTTTATCGCCGATGTCTCCGTATTCGATGAGCCGGCTAGGAATGCTGATGCGCCCCTGGCTGTCGAGCGACACCTCGTCGGCCCACATCATGATGCGGCGCACGAAGTCGCGCGCATCACGCTTGTACATGTTGAGCTCGGCGATCTCGGCTTCCATGGTTTTCCACCGATCCAGCGGGTAGAGAAAAATGCATTTCTCAAAGCCGCGCGTGACGGTGAACGTGCCATCGGCCTCCGGACTCAGCACGTTCCGCATCTTGGACGGGATCGCAACCCGCCCCTTGCTGTCAACGGAATATGTGGCTTGTCCTTTGAAGGCCATCGCGCGCTCCCGTACACATGCCCCGATTTGCTCAGTACTTTTTTATCCGTGATACTCTATGGGAGAGTTCCCCACTTTTCACCACGTGCAACCACAAAGTATGTCTATTTTGTTGAATGTCAAGCTTCAAAGCGGAAAATCACTGCTTTTCTCCCCCAAACAACCCACTCGTCTTGGCCCCACATATATTTTCTCTGCTTCGAAATAAATAGTGTTCGTTTTTAAAATATTTGTTCACCACTTACATTAGTTTAGGTGAAACAATCTTTACCATGTTGTATTCACATTCATGCCCGCCGACGAACATATGTGCTCGCCATGTAAATCTCTCTCAAAAATCTGCTTCTCACTATGAGCATGGCCCCCCTTACTGAACGACAGGCCCAGGCGCTCGACTTCATTCGACGCTACATGCGCGACCATCACATGCCCCCTACGCTTGCAGAGATTGGCGAGGCCCTCTCCATCCAGTCCTCGAACGGCGTATACAAGCTCCTTCAGGCGCTCGAAAAGAAAGGCCACATCGAGCGCGAAAAGTACGTTGCTCGTGGTATTCGACTTGTGGACGAGGACCCTTCTGCGCAGGGCGGCGAGCTTAGCCTTCCGGTCATCAGCCGGACGCCGAGCCACCGGCCGGATCGCTTGCGTGACCGTCCCGAGGATCATCTCACGATCGACGAACACCTGCTGCCAGCCGGTTCGGACCCGAACGCGTGCCTGCTGGCTCGACTGGAAGACGACGGCATGTACGACGATGGCATTCGGCGCGGCGACCTTGCGCTCGTCGAAGAAATGCCTCAGGACGAGCTGCGTGACGAGTCGCTCGTTGCCTGCATCTTGCAGGAGAAGATTCTCGCGCGCACCTTCTCATCGTCGGACGGCGGCTATCTCCACCTGGACCCGTCCGCGTCGCATTACAGCGAGAAAGTCTTCGCGCCGGACGACTCCGATTGCCACATTATCGGACCGGTGCGCGCCCTCCTTCGAACGTTCGCTTAGCCTCTGTTTGGAACTCTGTTGTCGACAAGCATCGTGTTACTCCATGTCGACGGAGGCTAGCGGCACGACTTCCTGCGGGCGCGGCGGTTGCGGCGCCTCGATGACGTCGCGCTCCCGTGCAAACTCGGAGGCGGTCCTGATGAAGGATCGGAAGAGCGGATGCGGCTGCCCCACCTTTGTCTTGTATTCGGGATGGAACTGCACGCCGATGAACCACCGCTTCTCCGGCAGCTCGATGATTTCGACCAGATCCGTTTCCGGATTCACCCCGGTGAACCTCATGCCCTCTTCCCGCAGCCGATACCGGAGAAGATTATTCACCTCATAGCGATGCCGGTGTCGCTCCTCGACCTCCGTCTCTTCATAAATCTCGTGTACCCGCGACTCTTCCATGATCCGGCAGGTGTACTGCCCGAGTCGCATCGTCCCTCCTTTGTCGGTGATCTCCTTCTGCTCCTCCATGAGATTGATGACCGGATGCGACGTGTCTGGGTCGAACTCTGTTGAGTGAGCGTCTTCCCAACCGCACACGTTGCGCGCGAACTCGATGACGGCGCACTGCAATCCGAGGCAGATCCCGAAGAAGGGTACATCGTGTTCGCGTGCATACCGGGCAGCCTGGATTTTCCCCTCGACGCCGCGATCGCCAAACCCCGGCGCAACCAGAATACCCGCCACGTCGCCTAGCAACTCATCAACGTTCTCCTCGGTCAGGTCGTCCGACAGCACGAACTTCGGCTCCACCTGTACGCCGTCGGGTACACCGGCCAGGATAAAGCTCTCTGTAATGGATTTGTAGGCATCCTGGTGCTCGACGTACTTGCCCACGAGGGCAATCGGCACGGTGATTTCCGGATTCTTGAGCTGCCTCAAAAAGCCGATCCAGTCCGTCAGATCGGGCTCATCCCGGAATTGCTCCTGCTCGTCTTCGTTGAACAGCCACTCGACGGTGATCTCGCCCAGCCCTTCGTCCTGGAGGAGCAGAGGCACCTCATAGATCGACTCGGCGTCGAGCATCTGCGTGACGGCTCGCTGCTCGACGTTGCAAAACAGGGCAATTTTGCTGCGCAGGTCGCTGTTGAGCGGACGCTCCGAGCGGCACACAATCATATCAGGCTGGAGCCCGTGCGCGAGCATCGTCTTCACCGAGTGCTGGGTGGGCTTCGTCTTGAGCTCGTCGGCCGCGCGCAGATATGGCACGAGGGTGAGATGAGCGATCAGTGTGTTGCGCCCGAGCTCGTTGCGCAGCTGGCGAATCGCCTCCAGATACGGCTGCCCCTCGATATCACCCACCGTGCCCCCGATCTCGGTGATGACGACGTCATACTCGCCCGTCTCGCCGAGCTTGAGCATCCAGTGCTTGATCTCATCGATAATATGAGGAACGACCTGAACGGTCTTTCCGAGATATGCTCCCTCCCGCTCTTTGGTAATGACTTCCTGATAGACTCGCCCCGTGGTGACGTTGTTGGCCTGACTTGTCGTTCGCCCGAGGAAGCGCTCGTAGTGGCCGAGGTCCAGGTCGGTCTCGGCGCCGTCGTTGGTCACGTACACCTCGCCGTGTTCGTAGGGATTCATCGTCCCCGGATCGACGTTGATGTACGGGTCGAATTTTTGGATCGTGACGCGCAGCCCACGCGCCTCGAGCAGACGACCGAGCGAGGCGCTGAGAATGCCTTTGCCTAGCGAGGACGTCACGCCCCCGGTAACAAAAATATATTTTGTTTGCACGGGATGATAGATATTCGGGTGATCAGCAGATGGGCACTATCTTAAATGTATGTGACCGGAGGCATAGGAATCAATGGGAAAAACATTTTCTTCCTACGTATTCGCAGTTGTGCTGCCGACGTAGCTACTCAACAGGTCTTTGGTCGTGACGATGCCCACCAGGTTGTTATCCTTGACAACAGGAAGGCACGAGATCGTGCGCTCCAACAGCACCTGTCCAGCCTCCCGGACCGTTGTGTCCGGCGCCACGGTTACGGGGTTCGGGCGCATAAACTGGTGCGCGGGTTTAACGAGCGTATGTACGTCGCGGCTTTGCTCCGCTTCCGTGTCGAGAAACGGACTCAGCGCTTCGAGCACATCGCGATCTGAGATCACCCCGGTGATCCCTTCATCGTCGGCAACGACGAGGTGGCGAAACCCCTGCTTGTGGAGGATCTCGCGAATCTCCATCAGTGTGTCGTCTGGAGCTACCGTCACGACGTCGCCGGTCATGATGGATTCAACACTGGTATCTGCTGGCATGGGGAGTAGAGTCTAAATTCTGTATATCAAGCGACTCGAAGATGAAGGGAGGGATCCAACACGTTTGTAAGCTCTCTACGAGGCTGAGTCAACTGCCTATCCAGAACCCGATGACAGGTCCGCCCAGGAGTGCGATGAGTGTAATGCCAAGCACTCCCAATATTCCACCCGCACGCATGAAATCGCGCGTTTCGAGCTCGCCGCCCGCGTAGGCGATAGCATTCGGCGGCGTGCTCACCGGGAGCGCCATCGAGAGCGAAGCAACAAGGGCAATGCTGATTGCCATCTGCACGGCTCCGGGCGCGGCAGCGGCTTCAACGCCAACTGCCAGCGACACGGCTACAGGTAGAATAAGATTCGCAGCGGCTGTGTTCGACATGAATGTGCTGATGAGCAGCGTGCCGACAACCATCCCGACGAGAACGAGCGGCCCGGTCGCCGGAATGGTTTCAACGACGATCTGGTCCAACCCGGTGCGTTGCATGCCCACCCCGAGCGCGAGTCCTCCGGCGATCAGAATCAGAATATTCCATTCAAGGCTGTCAATATCGCGCTGACCGAGGAGCCCGGTGGCCGTAAACACAATGGCAGGGACAAGGGCCACCACCGCTACGGGAAGGCCATGCCAGGCGTCGGTGAGCCACAGGCCAACGGTTAGCCCGACCACGCCCAGCACGAACATGCCGCGCCCGTCGAGCTCGCCTGCCTGCGCCTCCAGGGTTAGGTCCTCGGAAGTAGACGGGTAGAGCCGCCACAGAAGCAGCCACGTGATCACGAGGAGGCCCGCAGCGAGCGGCACGGCGATAAGCATCCACTGGAGGAAGGACACCTCATAGCCTGCTGTTGACAGAAAGCCGACGGCCACCGCGTTGGGCGGCGACGAGATGGGCGTCGTCATCCCGCCGATGTTCGCCGCGAACGGCACGGACAGGAGGAGGGCCTTTCGCATGGGATCGCCCGCTGGGACCTGCGTGAGCATCGGCGCGACGAGCGTAATCATCATCGCCGTGGCGGCTGTGTTACTCATCCACATCGAGAAGGTGGCTGTGGCAATCATCAGGCCCAGCATGACGAAGAAGGGCTGCCCGCGAAACACGCGCAGGATGATACCCGCCAGCGCGCGATCGACGCCTTCCTTCACGGAGGCGCGGGCGAGTAGAAATCCGCCCAGAAACAGGATAATGATGGGATCGGCAAGGGGCGCCAGGAAGACGCGAAAGTCGGGCGTGGGTTGAGCTTCAAACCCAAGTCCGGCCCATTCGCCCGGGTTGGCGAGCAGGATGATTTCGAGGCCGATCACAAGAAGCGCAGTAGCGAAAAGCGGCAGCGCCTCGGTGGTCCAGAGCAGAGCGGCCATCACAAAGATACCGGCCATGTAGGCCGCCTCGCGTGGCATCGGCGTTCCCAGCAGATACGCGGTGAGCGCTGCAGCCAACAGCGTGGCCACCAGAAAATAAACGACCCGTCGCGACTGAAAGGGCCGTCGTACGAGCGCCCGCACGCTAAGGGTGCGTCGCCACGCCAGTTCCGCTAGCAACGACGGGCGCGTCAGAAGGCGCCCCACCCGCCGCTCGGCCCGAGCGAGAAGCCGGCGTTCGTCGCGGCGCGGCAGCTCGGAATCAGCGGTCGGCTCACCGGAAGCGGAATCTTCCTGGGAATCCGGCATGGCGATCTGCCCTCCGAGCTGGCCGGACGTGCCTACTCAATATCGGGGAAATCAACCCCCGTAATGACCGGCCCGTTTACGGAGCGGACGACGCGCGCCGCCACACTTCCAATCACGGCCCGACGCACCCCGGAGAGGCCGCGTGTCGCCATCACGACCAGATCCTCTCGGCGCGACGCCGACTCCGTGATCGTCTCGTCGGCGCTTCCTCGGTGCACGACGTACGTCACATTGCGGCCGTCTTTTTTCACCTCGTCGCCCCATTCTTCCAGCGCCCGCTCGGCCCGTGCTTTCATCTCGCGAGTAGATGTTTGCGAAGATGTGAGGTTGTACACGGAGGGCACGCTCTGCTCCTCAACCGCGTGGATGAGCCGAAGGGGAACGTCGAACAAGTCGGCCATGTGCCCGGCGTAGTGCATAGCTTTGCGCGACGCGTACGAAAAGTCGACCGGCGCCACCACTCGATTGATGGTTGGCTCGAAGACCGATTCATCTTCTGAAGCGCGAGTAACAAATACCGGGCATGGTGCGGTTCGGATCACTTCTTCTGCGACGCTCCCAAACCACGCGCGCCGCACGCCGCGCCGACCGTGCGTACCCATGACGATGAGGTCGATATCCTTCCGCTCAGCAAACCGAACGATGCGCGGGCCGGCCGCGCTACCTCGGTCGACGTGGTGGGAGATGTCAACCCCCGCCGCGCCGCCATCGAACTGCTCCAGCGATGACTCATTCTTCCGAATAAACTTCGCCTGGAGCTTGTCAATCGGTTCGGCAGCCACCTTCGTTGCCTCGAATGGATCTTTGCCGGTCACTTTGATGGCAACCATGTGCAGTCTGGCCTCGCTCCGCTTTCCTAGATCGAGGGAGTAGGCCAGAGCCTGCTCCGAAGATGGCGAGAAGTCGCGGGCAACCAGGATGCTGTCTATCATAAGAGGGGTCGGAGTACGTGTTCAAGTAAACAATACAGGGCAGCGATCTTCCCGCCGGCATCGCGACCGGAATAACAATCGCGACTGATCTGTCTTTCACCTCGATTTGCTCAGAACAGTAATGTAGAGATTAACCGGCAGGGCGGCAAGCTTCTTGTATTGAATGCCTGTCAACTTGTCGGGTATACGCATTCAGGGTGCGATCGGGGCCGTCCATCCACTTTACTCTTCCGGGAAGGAGGTTGCCGCAAGAACTGGACAAGAGGCTGCTCGCACAACACCCTCTGCTACGCTTCCCATCATTGTCCGGCGCCATCCGGTGCGCCCCTGCGTTGCCATTACAATCATGCTGCTTTCCTCATCAGCCTCATCCGTAATCACCTCTTCCGGTCGGCCACTGTGCACGCTGGCAGATGCCTTATGGCCTTCGCTCGTAACCTCTTCAGCCCAGCTCTGAACGGCACTCTCGGCTCGCACCTCGATGTCAGCCGGCTTGGGATGGTCAGCGGCCAACTCGTACTCGCTCGGCGTAACCTGCTCCTCAATCACATGCAGGAGATGGATGGACGCGTCGTAAATAGGAGCTATGGCGCGGTAGGCATAGCGCATAGCTTTGCGCGACGCATCCGAAAAGTCAATCGGTACGATGAGCTGCTGCACGTTTGGCTCGTCGATCTCTTCGTCCTCGGGCGACTGGGTGGCCAGTACGGGGCACGGCGCCGTGCGCAGCACCTCTTCCGTGACGCTCCCCAAGAGCATCCGACGAATGCCACGGCGCCCGTGCGTGCCCAGCGCAATCAGATCAACATCACTGTCTTCTGCGTATTTTACGATGGCCGGACCGGGCGCCTCCTCCCGCATGATTGCGTGTTTAATACGCACACTCCCTGGATCAAAGCCTCGATTTGTGACCGTTTCGCGCGACCGCTCCTTGAACCATTCGCGCAGCTTGTCAAACGGAGTAGTTGGCGTTTCGGCTTCAGTAAACGGATCGCGATGCAGCACCTTGACGCCGACCATGTGGAGCGTGGCATCGGCTCGTTCGGCCAGATCGAACGCGTGAGCCAGCGCGCGTTCGGACGAGGGAGAGAAGTCGCGGGCAACCAAGATGTCTTGAACCATAGTCGTTTAAGCGTCGAGGGGAAAGTCTATTGATGCAGCACCACCATAGTGTAGCAAACAGCCGGGACTCTGCCAATATGAATATGTAAGGTGATCTCGCTGTTCGGGTGTACGCTGTCCCCCTACATGGCCTCCCTCTCCGGCCGACGGGCCACGATGAAGAGGCCGGTTCCCGTCGCGTTGTCGTGCCGGACATCCCGCCGGTTTAGATAAAATCCGAGCGGAAGCGCCACGAGGTAGTAGAGAGGAAGGATAAGTATCGATGCCCACGTCGCGCCCAACCATTGCATGGGCCGCTTGATGAGCCACCGCCACGCCTGCGCCCCATAGGGGCCGTACGTGTAGATGCTCGTGACCGGCTCCAGCCCGGCGTCGCGCAGCTTTGCCTCAAGCGCTTCTCGGTTGTACCCTTCGCGAACGTGCTCCCCGATGAAGCTTTCGTCGCTTTCCGCCTGCACGTCCGACCCGCCCTGGTCCGACGGCGTGTTGATAATGACGTGCCCGCCAGGGCGCAGCACGCGCGCAAAGTGCTGAAAGACGGTACGATCGTCTTCGATATGCTCCATCACGTCGACGGAGAGGATAAGGTCGAACGGTCCCTCGGCCTCCAGGTCCGTTAGGTCGTCCCATGCGAAGGTGACGCGGTCGGCCACGGACGTCTGCTCCACAAACGAGGCGGCCCGGTCGAGGTACTCCTGCTTGACGTCTACTGCATGCACCCGGGCATTCGGAAAAGCTCGCGCCACGAAATAGGCGTACTGCCCAAAACCCGTCCCGGCGTCAAGCACGCGCACGGTCTGATTCGACGGATACCGGCCGAGGAGCCAGCGAATGGCACGGCGCACATACCAGGCGCGCAGAAAGAGCAGGTTGAGCAACCCGTAGAAGAGACGCTGCAGCAGAGGATGCTGGCTGAAGAATGCCCCGAGCCGGTCTTTGATGGGATCGTACTGCATACGGTTTGTCGTGTGAAAGGGTGAATGGGAGTACGTATGAACGTCCACACGTACGCACTTTCATACGCAGATACTTCCATGCGCAGATACTTCCATACGTACACCCCTCACAAGAGGTCACCGATCGCCTCAGCAAGGCGGGCCGGCGCGTGGCGCTCCTTTACGCGCCGCATGCCAGCTACGAGGTGATCGTGCCAGTCGTCTGCGAAAAAGCGCGCAAGCTCACGGCCCAGCGCCTCCGGTTCATTGGGGGGCACCACAAATCCTGCCTCCTCGTGTGGAATGCGCTCCGCCAGGCCGCCTACGTCGGTGACGATAAGCGGCACCTCGAAGTGCAGGGCAATCTGCGCGACGCCGCTCTGCGTGGCCGAGACGTACGGCTGCGCGACGACATCGGCTGCGCCAAAGTAGAGCGGCACCTCCTCGCTCGGGATGTAGCGCTCGTGCCACGTGACGTGCTCGCTCAGCCCGTGCCGCCGAATCTGTTCGCGGTGCCGAGCCGTGTCTTCGTACGCTTCGCCAGCAATCACAAGCTGCAGGTCGGACAGATGGTCTAGAACATACGGAAGCGCGTCGAGCAAAACGTGGAGTCCTTTGTACTCACGCACGAATCCAAAGAAAAGGATGACAGGAGCGTCGTCGGAGAGGCCGAGCTGCTCGCGGGCAGCGTCACGCGATACCGGGTCGCCGAAGCGCCGGTAGATCGGGTGGGGCACTCGCCGCATGCCGATCCGTGGCGCGAGGCGCTTCACGTCTGCCTCGACGGCTTCGGACATCGCGACGGCTCCGTCCAGCCGTTGCAGGAAAAGCCGGCTGAGCGCGGCGTCGCCCTTGTGCCGCTCGTGCGGAAGCGCGTTGTGCACGACAGCCAGCGTCCGAATGCCCGGCCGACCGAGGCGCCATGCCATTGTCCCATACGCCGGAGCAAAGAACGGCATCCAGTACTGGAAGACGACGGCGTCGGGCGCCTGCTCTCGCATCCATTCGGCCGCTTTCCACCACGAAAAGGGATTCACCGTGTCGATGAGCCGGTGCGCGAGCGGCACGTCGTCGGGCGGCGCCTCATCTTCGGCGAGCTGCGTTTCGCCGGGGAAGAGACGCGCCGGGTACTGCCGGCTGAAGGAGACAAGCTCGACCTGATGGCCCTGCGCTTGTAGCGCCCGGGCGGTCATCTCCGTGAAGTGAGCGATGCCGCCTCGATAGGGATAGGTCGGGCCGACGATGCACACGTGGCGAGAGGGCGACACTATCGATTACCTCAGTTTGCGAGTAAGAAGCTGTTTGGTGGATGGATGGGAAGCCGACACGAGCCGCGCGACTGACGAGGCGCAGCCGAGCTAAACACAGTGGGCGATGCGCAAAATGCCGCCCAAACGAGTCCTGCGCCCCAGGAGCACTTGCTCCGCAGCGTAGTGGAGCGCCCTGAGCGCAGCGACTGAGTACTCTTGGGGTGGCCGCAGACAGTCCGCCGAACAGCTTCTAAAAGCGTCAAACACCGCCCTTCCGTCTGCTTTCATCCGCGGACCGCTTCCCGCTCAGGCGTCCCTGCCTCCTCGGGAGACAGATCATCTCGGATCTGATAGCCGTCGGTGGTCTCCATGCGCGGGCGGGTAATCATCTCGCCAAGGAGGCCCGTCGTAAACATCTGCGCGCCAAAGAGGATGAGCAGAAGGCCTAGAAGCAGCAGCGGCCGGTCGCTCAGGTGGACGCCGAAGAATATCTTCTCGATCGAAAGCCAGAGGCTGATCGCGAAGCCGAGCACGAAACTGATAGTCCCCACGCCCCCAAAGAAGTGCATCGGACGGGCGGCAAAGCGTGTCAGGAAAAGCACCGATACAAAGTCGAGAAAGCCGCGGACGTAGCGCTCCAGACCGAACTTCGTCTCTCCGTGCTTGCGCGGGTGGTGCTGCACGGGCTTTTCAGTAATCCGGTCGAACCCTTCCCACTTGGCGAGGATCGGAATGTAGCGGTGCAACTCGCCGTAGAGACTGATGCTCTCGACCACTTCGCGGCGATAGGCCTTCAGCCCGCAGTTGAAGTCGTGGATCGGGATCCCCGACATGATGCGGGTGATGAAGTTGAAAAAGCGGCTCGACAGCGTCTTGCTGACCGGATCCTTGCGCTCTTTCTTCCAGCCACTCACCAGATCATAGCCTTCTTCCAGCTTCTCGATGAGAGCAGGGATCTCGGCCGGATCATCCTGCAGATCGGCGTCAAGGGTTACGACGTAGGGCGCCTTCGCCCGCTCAAAGCCCACGGCGAGGGCGGCCGACTTGCCATAATTGCGCTGGAAGCGCACGCCGGCAAACCGCGGGTCTTGCGCATGGAGCTCCTCAATGACCTCCCACGAGCCGTCGTCCGACCCGTCATCTACGAACCACACCTCGAAGGTAAAGTCCTCACACGCCGCCCGAATGCGATCGGCCAGCTCCGGCAGGGATTCGGCCTCTTCGTAGACCGGAACGACGATGGAAAGATCTAGGTCGGCCATAGGGGAAAATGGAGATCGGGGGAAAGGGAGACTCGCACCCGCTCTCCCATTCCCCCATTCTCCCGCTCACGTATCAATGGTCGCGTACTTAGCGTTGCGTTCGATAAATTCGCGCCGCGGTTCGACCGAGTCGCCCATGAGCGTGGAGAAGATGCGATCGGCCGCCGCCGCATCGTTGATTCCAACCTGCTGCACCTTGCGCGTCTCCGGGTCCATGGTGGTTTGCCAGAGCTGCTCGGGGTTCATCTCGCCGAGCCCCTTGTAGCGCTGCATGCTGGGATTCTTGCCGTTCTCGCGCATCTCAGCGACGATCTTCTGCATCTCATCGTCGGTCCAGGCGTAGCGCTCGTTGCCGCGATAGTCCAGCCGGTAGAGCGGCGGGAGGGCGATATAGACGTAGCCCTGCTCGATGAGCGGCCGCAGCTGCCGGTAGAAGAAGGTGAGGAGCAGCGTCCGAATGTGGGCCCCGTCGACGTCGGCGTCGGTCATCATCACGATGCGGTGGTAGCGGAGCTCGTCCATGTCGAACTCCTCCTCGGTGGTGGCGAGTCCCGTTCCGAGGGCCGTGACGATGTTCTGGATCTCGTTGTTTTCAAGGATCCGGTCGATGCGCGCTTTCTCGACGTTCAGAATTTTTCCGCGCAGCGGCAGGATCGCCTGGAAGTGGCGGTCGCGCGCCTGCTTGGCCGAGCCGCCTGCCGAGTCTCCCTCGACGAGATAGAGCTCGCTTTCGGCCGGGTCGCGCGAGGCGCAGTCGGCCAGCTTGCCGGGCAGGCCGCCGCCGGTGAAGGCGTTTTTGCGCTGGACGAGCTCGCGCGCCTTGCGCGCCGCTGCCCGCGCCTCGGCCGCCGTGATCACCTTATCGATGATGCGCTCGGCCTGATTGGGATGGTCCTCGAGCCACTTGCTGAGCTCGGTGCCGACGAGCGATTCGACAGCTCCCTGCACTTCGGAATTACCGAGCTTCGTCTTGGTCTGCCCCTCGAACTGCGGGTCGGCCACCTTGATCGAGAGAACGGCCGTGAGCCCCTCACGGAAATCTTCGCCCGAGAGCTTGAACTTGAGCCCGTCGAGGAGCCCGTTCTTGCGCGCGTAGCCCTTGAGCGTGCGCGTGAGCGCCCGCCGGAAGCCCGAGACATGCGTCCCGCCTTCGTGGGTGTTGATGTTGTTCACGAACGAGAGCACGTTCGAGTTGTGGCTGTCGTTGTACCGCATCGCCAGCTCAACGGGCACGTCGGCGTCCTCGTCGGCGATGAAGATGGTATCCTCCATGATCGGCTCGCGCGCCTCGTCGAGGTAGTCGACAAACTCGACGATGCCGCCTTCAAAGAGGTACTCCTCGCGGCGGAGGTCTTCGTCCGTCTCGCGGTGATCCTCGATGTTGATCTGCACACCTCGGTTCAGATAGGCCAGCTCGCGGAGGCGCTCCGAGAGCGTCTCAAACCGAAACTCCGTCGTCTTGAAAATGTCGGTGTCCGGCCAGAAGCGAATGGTCGTTCCGGTCTCTTCATCCTCTTCCATCGGACGGAGCTTCTCGACCGGGCCGGTCGGCACGCCGCACTCGTAGCGCTGTCGCCAGACGTGCCCGTCGCGGCGCACGGTCGCGATAAACTCTTCGGCAAGGGCGTTCACACACGAGACACCGACGCCGTGCAGCCCGCCCGACACCTTGTAGCTTTTCTTGTCGAACTTACCGCCGGCATGGAGGACGGTCATCACGACCTCCAGGGCCGAGCGGTCTTCGGTCGGGTGCTGATCGACGGGAATGCCGCGGCCGTTATCCTGGACGGTCACCGAGCCATCCTGATGGATATGCACCTCGATGTGGTCGCTGTGACCGGCGAGCGCCTCATCGATCGAGTTGTCGAGCACCTCGTAGACGAGGTGGTGCAGTCCGCGCAGGCCCACGTCACCGATATACATGGCAGGGCGCTTGCGAACGGCCTCCAGGCCTTCAAGCACCTGGATGTTCGACGCCGCGTAGGGGGAAATGGGAAGGTCGCTATCTGTGCTCATGTTCAGGAGGTCCGTTTAAGAGGCAGAGAGGCAGGTGGGAGCCAAAGATCTATCTATAGTTGTATGTGCCAGCGTCTCTGCTGTTCGGCGATCGATGGGCTGAGCCTCCTGCCTGGCATTACTGCCGAACGCTACCACGGCACCTCGTGGCGCACCCAGGTGGCGAGGCTGAGGGCGCGTTGCAGGAAGGGCGTGAGCTGCTGCGCGAACGCATCTATCTCACTGTCGATGAGCGTCTCGCCATCGCGCTCGACGGTGCGCGCTTCCTCGACCAATTCTTCCGATACTTCAGGGTACAGACTCAGCAGGCGCTGGTGGATCGAGCGGGTACGTCGCGCAATACGCTGCAGCTTCATGCGCTGGTCGAAATGCCGCACGAGAGCTGCGAGATCCGGCTCGTGCTGATTCACGATGCTAACATGGCTCAGCAGGAGCTGCATGGCGAGATGCCGCACCTCTTGCGTCGCGGTATGCAGGTGGGGCACGGCCACCGACGCGTCCTCCTGCGCCGTCGGATCGCGACCGGCGCGCCGCTCCTCCACCGTGCTGTGGAGCTCTGCCGCCGTTGAAAGCGTGGCTAGCAGCGTCATCGACTGAAAAACCGCTGCCTCAGAGGCATCAGAGGCGGATCCGTTCGTTGCCATCGTTTCTGAGAGACTATTCAGTGGAGGCGGCTGAAATGTAGAGGCGAGGAGACAGAGCGTCGAGAGAACTACTAATGACGTGGAGACTGGAGGTAAGGGACCTTCTAGTTTTCTACGGTCTCCGCGCTCATTTCCGGGCGTTATCTCTGAGCGCTACACTTCCAGGAAGCGCATGAACTCTTCCGCCCGCTCGAGGATTTCCTCGTCTTCCTCGCCGAAGGAAGCGACAATGCGATAGCCGTGATGCTCGAGCACGTGCCGAATGCGCGATATGTCGGTCACGTTCAGCTTGAGCGTCACGCGGATGGTGTCGGACGTTTCGTCGACCGGTTCCGACGCCACGGCGCGCACCTTAGCCTCGTTCTGCTCGATGGCGTGGATGAGCTTCGCCAGCGCGTAGTCGCGCGGGTCTACTTCCAGCGCCAGGATGGCCCCCTGTTTCTGCGTGGCGAGCATCTGTGCGAACCGGTCGAAGATATCGTGTCGCTTGACGAGCCCCTCGTAGCGATCCTCCCCTCTCGTAACGGGAAGCGTCGTAAGCCCGTGCTTCACCATGATTCGGGCCGCGTCGAACAGGTGATCGTCGACGTTTGCACTCACCGGATGGGGACGAACAAAGTGCTCGATGTTCGTCTCTGAGCTCTCAGCCGCCATCAGTTGCGATTCGGAGACGATGCCGGCCAGCCGGTCGTCCTCATCCACAACCGGAAGATGCCGCACCCGGTGCTCCATCAGGAGGCCCAGTGCGCGCTCGACCGTGTCACTCGACCGGAGGGCGGGGGTAGAAGGATTTATGATGTTCTGAATTCTCATAGGTGTACCTCTAATATGCGTTTGCGCGGACGCGCATCGCTTCATTCGATAGTCGAGTGCCACCAACTGAGTGGTGCAATTGCCGTGCCGGCTTGCCTTGTGCGGCAGAATGGCAGTCGCCTTCGCGCCACTTCTGCCCCTGTACAGCCGTTCACGGAGCCACTAGCTCGAAGGAATCGGCGTGAGGTCGCCGAAGTCCTGGAGCCGATCTTCGATGCGCGCCTTGTCAGCTTCCGGCGCTCGAAAGTGCATGCGCGCCACCGCCTGTGGATCGGCCTCCTCTTCTCCGTTGCGGGCGTACATGTAGTCCTCTGACACGACGTCAGTAAGTTGGTGAATATATGATATGACTTCAGGAGCGGTCACAGGCACGTAGGCAACGTGCTCCACGAAGTCGCGCTCGACTACTTCAAGCAGATCGTCCTTCATCGGCTCCAACCCGATGCCGCGGAGTGCCGAGATAAACGCGGCATCTTCGTACTCCTCCTGGAGCGCTTTTAGCAGCTCCCGGTCGTCCATGTTGTCCACTTTGTTGAACACTGTGAGCATGGGCTTATCCGCCGCTCCCAGCTCGTCCAATGTCTCGTTTACCACGCGAATATGGTCCTCAAATCGCGGGTGCGTCACATCTACGACGTGGATGAGAGCATCGCTTTCGCGCACCTCATCGAGCGTGCTCTTGAAGCTCTCAATGAGACGGTGGGGAAGCTTTCGGATAAATCCTACCGTGTCGGACATGAGCACCTCACGACGCCCGCCGAGTGTCACGCTGCGCGTGGTGGCGTCCAGCGTAGCAAACAGCCGATCTTCAACAGGCACTTCGCTATCGGAGAGGGCATTCATGAGCGTGGACTTGCCCGAATTGGTGTATCCCACCACGGAGACGCGCGTGTGTCCGGATCTTGCCTTGCGCTGCGTAGTGCGTTGCTGGTCGATCTTCTCCAGCTTCTCTTGCAGCTTGTCGATCCGCGAGTCAATAATCCGGCGGTCGGTTTCAATCTGCTTCTCTCCGGGCCCCTTCGTGCCGATCCCTCCTTCCTGCCGGGAGAGGTGAGTCCACCGGCGCGTAAGCCGTGATCGCGTATACTGCAACTGGGCGAGCTCAACCTGCGTCTTCGCGGCCCGCGTTTGTGCGCGGCTGGCAAAGATGTCGAGGATCAGCCCGGATCGGTCGAGCACCTTACAGTCCACCTCTTGCTCGATATTTCGCACCTGCACGGGCGAGAGATCATCGTCGAAGATAACGAGATCCGCGTCACGCTGAGCGGCGAGCTGTTGGATCTCTGCGACTTTCCCAGATCCGATGAAAGTCGCCGGATCGATGCTAGTGCGCGATTGAGTGAGACGGTCGGTTACTTCAGCACCGGCTGTGCGCGCTAGCTGCTCCAGTTCGTTGAGATTGTCTCGAATCTCCCAGCGCGGAGTGTCAGGCGTAATTACGCCAACAATAATGGCCGTTTCCGGCGAGTCGTCGTACGTTGTGTACAAAGGACGCGTCCGAAGTTTGTGAGAAGTCCCGGCGAGGCTTCTGAATGCTGTTCAGAAGCAACATGTGATCGTTTTAGTTTTATTCTTTGCTACGCCGGGTGTTGCAATAAAAGAAAGCTGAGATGAATGAGATAGCAGCCGACAGGGCCCTATTCATCGGCGATCGCTCGGTCATGCGAAACTTGAGCTGAGAACGAGAATCGCGCATCCAGTTTTCCGTTGACGATCTTCTGAAACGCATCGCTTGCGTTGGCAGGCACGCGAAGCTCCAGCCGCTGACGACCGGGCTCCTCTCCCTCCTGATACAAGAACACGTATCGGTGCTGTCGGTCGCCGGGCGTTACGAAATAGTCGACGATTTGCCCCCAACTCACTGCCTGACTGATGCGGTTGACGTCGTGGATGATGCCGTACTCGGTAATGACAACGGCCCGCGAGAGATAAGCGCCGATGCACCAGAACGCACCACCCGCTGGATAGCCGATGTAGGCGCTAGGCGGAAGATCGGCCCCCTGCGCCCAGGCGATTCCGAGTCCGGCTGTTGCAACCAGCGTAAAGAGCGCAGGTCCGAGGGGCGACTCCCAGAATTGGCCGCCTCCTCGCCAAGTAAGCAGTGCGCGTCGCACGCGCAGATAATTGATCAGGGCCATCAGCATGAATACTGAGGCGATGCCCACGAAAGCGGCCAACACCACGAAATGAAGGACCGCTAGGATCTCCATGAGCTCGGGAGAGGGTGTGCTACTTCGCGGGGACCAGCGCGCCAAAGAACACCGAGAGACGACATCTCATCTCGACTACGAGGTCGCCGATTCTGGCTTCCAGCGGCTGGCGATCAGCATCTCAGTGATCAGGCAAACTAACGCTAGCAGCAGAAACACGTTCCAGATTTCAGTGCCTGCGCGTTGTGCCTGGACGACCTCCGCGGCCCGCCTCTCATCGCCGGCCTGCAGGTCGAGTGTGCGCAGTTCGTCGTGTCGCAAGACGTCAGCAAGCGCTTCAGCCGCCTCGTCAGCTGAAGCGGTCTCCAAGTCCGACACCTCCGGATCCAGATTAAGGGGGACGCGCTGCTTGAGTTCGTCCTCCACATACACGTCGTAGACGCCCGGCGTGCGAAGGGAGCCGTCCATCTCTACGAGCGTTGCCCCGAAGAGGCTACGCTGCTCCGGTATCCACTCCTCCCCGTCGGGACCGACGAGTCGGACGGAGGCCGTCTCGGACACTCCCGTAATGCGAATTTCGTCGGGTCGCCCGGCCAGTAGCTCCTCACCGGCTACCGACTCGCCCGCTGAGAGGTAGTACATGGACCGGTAGAGAATGGGCACGAAGATACCACGAAGCGGCCAGTCGCTCCATTCGAGGGTGGGGGCGACGCTCCCGATAAGTGCGACGCCGCCGCCGTGGCGCACCTCTTGCAGAAACGGAAAGCCATTGGAGAGCTCGATGAGCGTTTGCGCCGTGCCGCCGCCCGGCTGGAGGTTCATGGCATGATAAATGTCCGGGCTCTCGACCTGAATCTCGTCAAGCTCCTGCGTGGGATCGAAGACGCCCTCAAACAGTGGGTGCTCCAGGTCGACCTGCTCGAACGAGGCCGTCACCTCATCGTCGCCGGGCGTGCCGCTGAACCCAGCAAACTCACCCGCACCCAACGCATCGAACAGGGCGTCGTAGTCGGGCGCCTGGGCTCGCTCGCTTGGGAAGAATAGGAGTCCGCCCCCTTCGTCCACGTAGCGCTGGAGATTGTTGACTTCGCCGCTCGACAGGCTAGCCGGGCCGACGAGCACCACGGCATCGTACGTGCCGAGAGACGTGGCGGCCAGCTGCCCGGCATCGATCGTCTCCGTTTGAAAGATTACGTCCCCGTCGGTGAGTTCAGGCGAGAGCGCGAGGTCAAGATAGCGCGTGTCTTGCGCCTCGCCCCGAACGACGAGCACCGTGCGCTCCTCGGGGACGTGCAGGGTGAAGTGCCGCTCGTCGTCGTATTCGAACGCACTGCCTTCGATCTCAACAGTGCCGGATAGCCATCCTTCACGCTCCGGCGGAGGCGTCGCCATGAACGTGACGGTCGTCTCGATGCCGGGCTCCAGCGTGGCCGTGGACTGCGCGACGCGCTCACCCTCGAGGTAGACGCTCGCAACGTAATCATCCAGCGGCTCCGTGCCGTGGTTCACGAGCGTTGCTTGGATCTCAACGGGCTGTCCGGCCTCAATGATGCGGCTGGCCACCTCGACTTCCGTCACGGCAACGTTGTCGTGCGCTTCGCGGCCGACCGGTACGAGCGTGATGCCGACATCTTCCGGGAGATCGGTCGCGATAGAATCGGCCAGCGTGCTGGCCTGGAGGTCGCTGAACACGTAGACTTCCCGGTTCGGATGACTGGCCTCGTTCAGCGCGTCAGCGGCACGCGCGATGCCTCGCGCCAGAGGCGCCGCGCCAGGTTCAGCCTCTATGTCCTCGATGGCCTGCTGCGCGGCGCTGGGGCCGCGGTAGGGCGGCTCCGGGTCGTCCACACGGCTGGTGGGAAATAGGAAGATCTCATCATCCGACTCGGCGGTGTCGAGCACGTTCGACGCGAGCGCCTTGGCCTGGTCGAGGTAGGCGCCCTGCCCGTCGCGCATCGTCATCGAGAGCGAGTTATCGACCACGACGCCCCACGAGGTATTCGCCTGCCCGACCGTTCCCGCCACTGGCCCGGTCAGCGTAGGCCGCGAAAAGGCAAGCACCAGAAACGCAATCGCCAGCATGCGCAGCGCAAGCAGAAGCCACTGCTTCACGCGCACCCGCTGCATGGTACGCTTCTCGAGCTGCTGGATGAACTGCAGCGAGCTGAACTCGACCGTCCGCGGGCGCTGCAGGTTGAACAGGTGGATGAGCAGCGGCAGCGCCGCAGCTGCTAGACCCAGCAGTACGAAGGGGTTGAGGAACGTCACGACGACCGGCCGAAGCGAGGAGAATACTGCGCAGCAATCTACCGGCTGCTACCGACGCATCGGCGCGGCTGTTCCTCTCAGCAACACAAGAAGGGCGCCCGTCGCCGAACGCCCTTCTCTGGTTCTTTCGGAAGAGACCGGTAGAGCCTTACAGCGTCACCGACATCGAGGTGTAGACGTATCGACCGTTAAATCCAAAGGGCGAGGCCGTGGAATACGGCAGGATGCCGTTGAAATTCTGCCCGTCGGGCGTGAGGTCCGGGTAGGTGTCCATCAGGTTGCGCGCGCCGAGGGACACCCGGAGCCGCTCATCGGCAAAACGGTAGCTCACTTCGGTATCGAAGATCGTCCTGGCCGAGAGCGTGAAATCATTTTCCGGATCCGTGCTCGGACTGAGAGTCTCTCCATGGCGCGTGGCGCGCACCATCGCCCGGAAGGGGCCTCGCTCATACTCGGCGGTCAACTGGCCCGTGCTCCTCGGGCGTTCGCGCTCCAGTTCCAGCCGAGCGCCGCGGTCGAGTATGCTTTCGCCAAACTCCGCGCCGAGTTCCTCAGGCGTCCGAACGTCGCTGACCGTCTGGTTGCGGGTAAAGTTGAAAGCGCCGCGCAGGTAGAGCACACCCTCCTCGCCAACCGGCGTCGTGTAGTCAGCCGTTATATCGATGCCCCACGTCTCCGTGTCGATAGCATTCGAGAAGACCTGAGCGCGCTGCACATTGAAAATATCATTGGCCTCCAGCAGCTCTATCACCTGTTCTTCCTGCAATTCACCGATGTTGCCGGAAAGGATGATGCGGTCATCAATTCTTGTGAAGAAGAAATCGGTCGAGACCGAGAGCTTGTCGTTCGGATTGACCGTCATGCCTCCGCTGAGGTTGAACGACTTCTCTTCCGTCAGCGGCGGGACGCCGAAGGCCTGTGCCACGTCGCTCTCGTTGTCAAACAGACCGACCTCGAAGGGCTCGCCGTCAATGAACGTCGTGGAAATGCGCGAGAAGTGGCGCTGCGCCAAGTTCGGTGCGCGGAATCCAGTGCTAGTCGCGCCGCGGAAGATGATGAACTCCTGCGGTTCGTAGCGCATGGCCAACTTGCCGGTCAGCGTCGATCCGAAGTCACTGTAGTCCTCAAACCGACCGGCCACGTTGACGAACAGCGGGTCAAACACGTCAGCCTCCAGGTCGACGTACGTGCCAACGTTCGTCCGTGACTCGTCGACCGCGTCGTCAGGGCGGAAGCCCGGGAAAACTTGCGAGCCAGGAGCGGCTCGGCCGCCAACCTGGTTTTCCTTTACCGGCCCATCGATCCAGGAGGCTTCTTCGCCGGCCTCAACTTGGTATCGGTCGTGGCGGAAAAGCCCGCCGAATGCGACATTGAGCGGACTGGCCAGCCCGACCTCGAATTCGCGCGTGAGGTCAACCTGAGCAACGGTTTCCTGAAGGGACACCGTACCCGCATAGAACTCGGTTTGATTCTGATTCGGGTCGGGCCCGAGCGTCACATTGAGCGAGTTCGTGATGTTATATTCGAAGTCGTTCACGCCGGTCTGGCCGCTGACGTCGTAGTCCCACCCGCCGAGCGTGCCGCGCAGCCCGGCGACCACTGAGTAATCCGTGGTATTAATGTCGAAGTTGGGGAGAAAGCCTTCTGGGTGAATGCTGGGCCAGTTGCGACCGCCGAGCGCTCGGCGATAAAACCCTTGCCCCAGGGCATCGCGAAAGCTGTAGCCGCCAAAAGCATAAAATTCCACCTCATCAGTCACCGGCAGGGCGCTGTTGCCCCAGAGGTAGTAATTATTCGACTCGCCATTGCCCCAGGCGAAATTGGGTTGGTCGACGGGATTATTCTTGGTAGCCACCTGCTGGACGCCGTTGCCACTGAGGTCTCTCACCTCATCGGCGTCGCCCTCTTCAATCTGATCACGCGGATCGGCGCCCGAACGATTCGTCGGTCCGCGTAGTCGTATTTCCCCAAACACGTTGAAGTAGCCGTCGTCCAGCAACGGCACGCCGTAGGACCCGTCGATGGTGTAGGTGGTGCCGTCGTTGTCGAAGTCATCGGTCACGTGACCGCCGAGTTGAGCCGACACGCTGAGCGGAACAGGCTCGTCGGGCAGCTGCAGGTTGATGACTCCTGCGATGGCATCCGAGCCGTACTGTGCGGCCGCGCCGTCGCGCAGAATCTCGATGCCGTCCACGACGCTCGATGGAATGGCATTCATATCAATAGGGCTAGACCCTTTCTGCACGCCCGAGCCGAGACGATTGACGAGGGCCGAGCGGTGCCGGCGATTGCCTTCAATCAGCACAAGGGTGTGATCCGGACTCAACCCACGGAGCGTAAAAGAGCGCAGCGCGTCCATGCCGTCCGCAATGCTTTGCCGGGGAAAGTTGACTGAGGGCGAGAGCTGCTGTAAGACAAGGCCCAGCTCGTTCGATCCAGCTATCTCGAGTTCTTCAACAGGAAACACGTCGACCGGCACGGCCAACTCACCGGCCGCACGCCGCGCCGCCCGCGACCCAACCGTCACCGTCACGCCCTCGCCACGCAAGGCGACCTCTTCGAGCACGAAGTCCTCGGTGCGGGTTACTCCCGCTTCGATCGTTACCTCGCGCGACGTGGGCTGGTATCCAACAAACGAGACTTCAACCGTATAGGTACCGGGCTGGATACCGGTAATCTCATACTGCCCGTCGCTACCGGTAGCCATACCAAAGTCCGTATCTGCAAGCACGACGCTCGCACCCGGGAGCGGCTCTCCGTCAACGTCTTGCACCGTGCCGCTGAGCGTTCCAGGCTGCTGAGCCCATGCCGAATGAGCAACGAAAAGTGTGAGCGCAATAACTGAAAGTGCAGTGGCGATGTATCGCATAGCAAGGGGAGGGTGAGGCGACAGTGGACATCGAGACCCTTAATATGAACGTAAGATAAACCATAAAAAGCAAGTGCCATTTAGCGCCTCTTGGCTTGAAACCACTTTAATTTACACTTTTGTTCAGCTTCATACGATGAACGACGACGTCTGCGTCAACTTTCTGCGGTGGTGCCTGCCCAAGCTGAACAAGCAGTGGAGCGGCTTTCGGAGGGTGCGCGGGCAGGTCTGCAAACGCATCGCACGGCGCATGCAGGAACTGGAGATGCGCAGCCTCGACGCGTACCGCGCCTACCTCGACGACCATCCGGAGGAGTGGGACCGGCTCGACCAGATGTGCCGGATCACGATCTCGCGCTTCTACCGCGACCGGGGCGTCTTCGACGCGCTCCGCACCCCGCTGCTACCCGACCTCGCTCAGCACGTGCAAAACCGGGAGACCGACACGCTTCGCGCCTGGAGCGCCGGCTGTGCTTCGGGGGAAGAGCCCTACACACTGCGCATTATCTGGCAGCAGGAACTGTTCGCTCAGATTCCTGATGTATCATTGCACATCACCGCTACGGACGCCGAGGCGCACATGCTCGATCGTGCCCAGACGGCCTGCTACGCACGTGGTACGTTGAAAGAGTTACCCGAGGACTGGATCAACGCGGCGTTCAGCTACGACGAGTCGCGTGACGAGGAGCCGTACTGTCTCCGTTCGGAATATAAGCAGGGCATCCAGTGGCGCCAGCAGGACATCCGCGATGGGATGCCCGACGGGCCGTTTCACCTCATTCTCTGTCGCAACCTCGTCTTCATGTACTTCGATGAGGACCTCCAGCGGCGCTGCCTGGAGGGCATGCTCGACCGGCTTGCGCCACGAGGGCTTCTCGTCCTCGGAAAGCACGACGCGCTCCCCGACGGCACCTGGCCGCTCGCGGCTTGGGATGAGCACAAGCGCATCTATCGGTACCGATCAAACCACGCGAGAATGTGATCGACCTTGGTGATCAGCTGGCTCGGTCGGTTCGAGATGAAGTGGTAAGCATCCGGCACCTCCACGTAGGCCGTCTCTACCTCCCGCTGCTTGAGCGCGTGGTAGAGCTGCTTCGCTTCCCAGGTGGGCGTGCGCAGGTCTTCCTTCCCGACGATCAGCATGGTCGGCGTCTCAACCTCACCCGCCAGAGAAATCGGCGAGACGTCCCAGTAGTCCATCGGGTTTTCCCAGGCCCAGCCCGGATACCGGTAGTCGGCGTAGGCGTACCAGTTGTCCGCCGCCATCGTCTTGCTGATCCAGTTCATGACCGGCTTCTGCACGACCGACGCCTGGAAACGATCAGTCTGCCCCACGGCCCATGCTGTGGCCGTGCCACCGGCGCTTCCGCCGGTGACGTAGAGGCTATCCTCCGACACCATGCCCTCATCGACGAGCATGTCGACCCCGTCCATGATGTCCTGGTACTCGCCGCCGGAGAAGTCGTGATAGAGCTCGTCGCCAAACTCCTCGCCGTAGCTCGTACTCCCGCGGAAGTTCGGATAGAAGACGACATAGCCGTCCGATGCGTAGAGCTGAAGCTCCGGGGCGAAGTGCGGGCCGTAGTGGCTGATCGGTCCGCCGTGCAGCTCCACGACGAGCGGGTAGGTATCGTCTGGATCGTAGTCGGGGGGCGTGATCACCCAGCCGTGCAGCTCGCGCCCGTCCTTGGTCGAGGTGTACCGGACTTCTTCGACCTCGCCGAGCGCGCGCCGGTCGGCCCACTCGCCGTTCAGATCGGTGAGCGTTTCAACGGTGCCCTCGCGGTGCGTCACGGCCAGCTCGGCCGGGCGGTACGGCGACGTCTGATTCATGGCAATCGTGCCGCCCTCGGCGAGCGAGAAGTCGGGGCTGCCGTTGTAGGGCCGGCCAATGGAGGTGCCGCCAAGCCCGGTTGCGACCTCTTCGAATGATCCGTCAAGCGTGACGTGACCGACTTTGCTGTCGCCTTCGTCGTCATATTGCACGTAGAGCCCGTCGCCCTCTTCGTCCCATATGACATCGTTCATTGAGCGATCGAGCCCAGTTTCGATCTCTCGCTTGTCCGAGCCGTCCGGGTCCATCACGTAAAGTCGGTTAATCTGGTAGGTTTGGACCTCATCGTCGTACCCGAGAAGTGCTACGGTCTCGCCATCGGGCGCGACGCGCGGGGTGTGATTCGGCCCGAAGCGGTCGGTCAGCTGCGTGATCTCGCCCCCTTCGACGGACACCGAATAGAGCTCCGTGTTGCGGCGCTCGCGCTCCCAGTCCTCGTGGCGGTTCGCCGAGAAGATCAGCCGCTCGCCGTCGGGCGTCCATTCCGGTCGGCTGGAGTGGTGGTAGTCCCCGGAGGTCACCTGCCGAACGGTGCCGCCCTCAGCGCGCACCACGAAGAGGTGGTCGTAGCCGTGGTCGAGAACGCCCACGCCGTCAAGCTCATGATTAAGACGCGTCTCTACGCGCGGCGGATCGGCCCAGTCGGCCCCCTCCGGCGCGTCCGGCGGCGCCACCATCTGCGGCTCCGGTTCCAGGGCCCGCTTCGAGAAGGCAAGGTACTCGCCGTCGGGCGACCACGAGAGGCCGCTCGGCGAGCTGTCGAGCTGAGTAATCTGCGCGGTCGTGTTACGCTCAACCCAGTGGATGAAGATCTGCGTGCCTTCGTCCCCGGCGCTGCTCGTAAAGGCGACGCGCGTGCCGTCGGGCGACCAACGCGGGCTGGACTCGTCGACGTCTCGGTTGGTGAGCTTCACGTGATCCGTACCGTCAGCGCCCATCATCCACAGCTCTGACGTGCGCTCGTCGTTCATCTTGTCCATGCTATTGCGCACGTAGACGATGTGCTCACCGTCGGGCGCAATCTGCGGATCAGTGACCCACTCGAGGTCAAACACGTCCATGCGCTCGAAGGGCTGGTCCTGCCCGTAGGCCAGCGAGGCGCCCGCAAGGAGAAGCAGACAGAGAACAACAGAGGTGGTTTTGCGCAGCATGGGATCGAAACGTCCTGGTGGAAGAGAAGGCAACAACGTCACCCATAAGAACGGGCCCAGTCTCCATGGAGTCAACCGCATATTTCCCCTGCCAAGAGCGCACGCCCAACTTTTTCACCCCTTCTAAACAAAAACCTGTTGACAACCCCGGGTCGATTTTGTTATGTTATTTGCTAGTGTGATAGTGAAGAAGCTCAGCCCGGCGGCTGGGCTTTTTGTATGTAGGGGGTCGGCCGGGTATTGTATCATTTCTTTCTCGGCCGAGCAGGAATCAGTTTTGCCTTGCCAGACGGAACCCCGTTGCCGTTGGCTCAATATCGTAGAGATCGAGATCGGGAGCCAGGTGCCGAAGTGTTTCTGCTCGCTGGCGAGCGCCAAGTCGCTTCTGCTCGTGGACGAAGTCCAATCGATCAGACTCCTCCAGCAGCCCCTCGTCAGTTAGAAAGCGCGCATGCTGCGCGTACATGTAGGCTTCGACGTGGGGGTGATATACAAAAACCTGCTGCTCTTCGTGACAGGGGACATGTGGGGACACGTCCTCTTCCTCAGTATCGGAGGGATGGATGCAGAGAACAGCCTCCTCAGCGTGATCACCCTCCAACACATCAAAGATGCATCGCGCGTCGCCCTCCCAGTGGTGCTGAAAAAAGGCACGGATCATCTCCCGAAGAAGAACGGGCCGGACGCCGTACGTCCCGGAGTGCTCCATCATCAGTCGCAGGTGGCCGCATCCAACATGTGCTGAGCTGGTGAGCAGATCAGTGAGCGCGTCGCGCGCCGAGGCGGGCGGGTTTTCGACGAATGAAGAAGCCGTTGCGTCACTGGGAATCAGGTCGCGTGCTCGGAGCTTCTCTTCGAGGCGCTCCATAGCATGGGTGTCCGTATGCAGATAGAAGGTGCCGAACCGATCCAGGTACCCAGCAAACAGACGACCGACGAGCTCCGGATAGAGGCGGTCGGGGCGGCGATCGTCGAGCGCGGCTATCATTACGGCAAAAAGCCCAGCGTCTCCTCCCGGCACGCCTGCTACGCGATCCCGCTTGCGACCGTCAATACAGGCAATCGGATGGTCGGCCAGCAGGTCGTCGAGCGACAGGTGCTCGGTTTCGGGGGGCAGGCCGTCGAGATATCGTTCGAGGGCGTCGCGAGAGAAAGGCATTGCAGCAGGTCGGATTGTGAGTATAGCATCGCACCTACACGATACAAATCCACGGCAAACAGACCAAGCGAAGAAAACCGATAGGAGAACAAGGAACGTGAGATTTCAGTATCTTGCGATAGCCTCCTGAAGGCATCAAGGCTCCTCGTCTCTAGATTTCGTTTCTATGCCCGATACGTCTCCTCCTGTTCAACAGCGCCTCTGGCGCGGATTCAAACGCCACTGGCCGTGGCTCCTCGTCATTGCGGCGGGAGTGTACCTGTTTCAGATGGTATACCCGTCGGTCGACCTCGACGAGCGCTCCGATCCGGCTCCGACGGTTAACCTGGAGACGCTGGAGGGCGATCGCTTCCAGCTGTCAGATCATGAAGGCGATGTGGTTGTCGTTTCGTTCTGGGCGACGTGGTGCCCGGCCTGTCGGGCCGAACTGCCCTTCAAGCAGAGCCTCTATGAGGACTATGCGGAAGCGAACGAGGATGTGACGTTTGTTGGCATCTCCATCAACGAAGCAGGACTTGACGCAGTGCGCGAGTATGCCGACGGCGAGGATCTCAGCTTCACGCAGACCGCCGACCGCTCGGGACTCCTGCCCCAGTTCGGCGGCGAAGGCAGCATTCCCGCGACCTTTATCGTCGATCGCGAAGGGAATATCCGCTTCCAGCACGAAGGCTTCCTGGCCAAACCCGCGCTGGAGAACGCCGTCGACGCGCTGCTGGCCGAGTAGCGTTCAGCTCAGCGCATACACCCGCGCCTCGTACGGGCGCAGTCGCATCGTGTCGAGCGTATCCGACATAGGCTCCGCGTAGTTGCCAAGGAGCAGCTCGGCAGATTCGGCCTGCGCGGACGCCGGCACCTCGAAAAACGTCAGCGGAGCCGACGCAACATGGAGCACCACGAGGAGCGTCTCGTCCTCGGTGCGGCGCGTGTAGGCCCACACGCTGAGGTGGTCGGGCGCCAGATCCGTGTACGTGCCGTAGGTGAGGGCGCGATGCTCCTTGCGAAGACGGATAAGTCGCCGGTAGTAGTGCAGCACCGAATGCTCATCCGTGCGCTGCGCCTCGACGTTGATCGTCCGGTGGTTGGGGTTCACCATGATCCAGGGCGTGCCGGTCGTGAAGCCGGCGTGCTCCTCGGCCGACCACTGCACGGGGGTGCGGGCATGGTCGCGGCTGAGCCGATCCAGCACATCGAGCACCTGATCGGGGTCGCGGCCTTTCTCCTCTACGGCCTCCCGGTAGTAATTGAGCGCCTGCACGTCGCGGTAGTCCTCGATCGACTCGAACGGCGCGTTCGTCATGCCGATTTCGTCGCCCTGGTAGATCGTTGGCGTGCCGCGAAGCGTCAGCACAAGCGTAGCGAGCAGCTTCGCCGACGGGCGGCGATGCTTGCCGTCGTCTCCGAAGCGAGACACCATCCGCGGCAGGTCGTGATTGCCGAGGTACGTGCTCAGCCATCCGTCCTCGCCCACGGCCTCGTCCCACCGCCGGACGGCTGCCTTCATCTCGCGGAGCGTCCATGGCCGCGGTTCGAAAGAGCTGCCGCCCTTCCGGTCGATCCATGCATGGTCGAAGGGAAAGAGCATGTCCAGCTCATTGCGGTCGCGCCCCACGTAATCATTGGCCTGATCGGGCGGGACGCCCGCGCCCTCGCCAATCGTCATGATATCGTAGTGGCGAAGGACCTCGTCGTGCATCTCCTGCAGAAATTCGTGGACGCGCGGCCCGTTGGCGTAGAGCGCGGCGAAGTTGCCGTCGAAGTCGTCGGGGAGCGGCTTAAACGGCAGGTCCTTCGAGATAAACGGAATCACGTCCATCCGAAACCCGTCGACGCCCTTGTCGAGCCAGAAGCGCATGACGTCGTACATCTCCGCGCGCACGTCGGGATTCTCCCAGTTGAGATCGGGCTGCTTCTCGTGGAAGAGGTGCAGGTAGTACTCCCCCGTGCGCTCGTCCAACGTCCAGGCGGGCCCGCCGAAGAGCGACTGCCACTCGTTGGGCGGCCCGCCATCGTCGGCCGGCGGGCGCCAGAAGTAGTAGTCGCGGTACGGGTTGTCCGTCGACTGGCGCGACTGCTCGAACCATCGGTGCTCGTCGGAGGTGTGGTTCGCTACGAGATCGAGGATGAGCTTCATGTCCCGATCGTGAAGTTCGCCAAGGAGGCGGTCGAAGTCCGCCATTGTGCCGAACGTCTCCATGATCGCGCAGTAGTCGCTGACGTCGTAGCCGTTGTCGGCGTTGGGCGACGGGTACATGGGCCCGAGCCAGACCACGTCGATGCCGAGCCGGTCCAGATGGTCAATCCGTTCGATAATGCCGGGCAGGTCGCCGATGCCGTCGCCATCGCTGTCGTTGAAGCTGCGCGGATAAATCTCGTAGACGACGCTTTCTTTCCACCAGGTGCGGTCTTTCCCGGAGGCGTTAGCGAACAGAAGCATAGATCAGCATGAGGACAGTGAAAAAAGCAACCCGTGCTAATCTACAATGCAACAGAAACGCTATGCAAGCGGATGCAAGACATTCCACTGATTGTTATCATTATCCAGATATGCGCATTTCAATGAACCAATCCATACAGGGGGAGGAGCACCATGGAATCGTCACAGGTAAAAACGGCACTCGTACTTTCCGGCGGCGGCTCGAAGGGGGCGTTTCAACTTGGCGCACTGGAGGCGCTCACCGAAGCTGGCTGGACGTTCGACTGCGTGGCGGGCGTCTCGGTCGGCGCCCTCAATGGCGCGATGGTGGCAGCCCATCAGTTGGAGCGGCTCGGCGAGATATGGCGCACGATTGAACGGCGCGACGTGTACAGAGGAACCTGGCCGTGGGTGCTCTTTCGAGCCATTGCGGGACGCAAGGGCCTCTTCGATAACTCGCCGCTCCTGGAGCTCATTCGCGACGAAGTTGACCCTGACGGGATCGACATCCCGCTGGAGATCGGTGTCGTACAGATGGAGAGCGGCAGGTATTTCACGGTCGATCCGTCGAGCCTGCACTTTAAGCGACTGCTCTTCGCCTCGACGACCATTCCCATCGTGTGGCCGCCGCACGAGCTCGGCAACGAGCTTTTCGTCGACGGTGGTGTGCGCAATATTACGCCGCTCGGCGATGTGATTCAATATGATCCGCGCCGCATTGTCATCATCACGACCGAGCCGCGCGACAAACCGCCCGCCACGCGCAGCCCAAGCAACATTGTCGACGTCGCCCAGCGCACGCTTGATATCATCCTCGACGAGACGTTTCAGAACGACATCCGGACGTTTCTGCGCATCAACGACCTCGTGCGGCAGGCCGGCGAGGAAGACGTCGTGCTGCGCCGCCCCAGCGGCGAGCCATACGTCGCCTACGAACACCTCATCATCGAACCTGAGGAGCCGCTCGGCTCGGGTCTCGATTTCGAGCGCGACCAGCTCGACGCCTGGATCGCCGCCGGGCGGGCCGCGGCCGAAGAGGCGGTCGACCAGACCAACCTTCTGGCTTGATCTACCGCGGCTCCGTATGGGTACGCAGCCAGCTCGCCAGTTCGTCCTCGGTGCAAGCGTCAGAGGCCACGTCCTCCATGAGTTCGACCACCGCTGGCTCCTCAGCAACGATACGCAGGCCATTCAGTCCGAGAAACACATACATGGCCATGAAGGCCGTGCGTTTGTTGCCATCCCGGTACCCGTGATTCTTAGCCAGTCCAAACCCGTAGGCAGCGGCCAGCGCGGCAAGGTCCACGGCCTCGCCGCCGTATGCCCATCGGTTGCGCGGTCGCGCCAGGGCCGACTCAATCAACCCATCATCATTGACGCCTGGGAAGCCGCCGTGCTCACGGATCTGGTCAGCATGAATGCTATCTACGATTTCGCGAGAGAGCCATCGCGGCTCCTCAGATGGCGAGTCGGTCATGGATCAGGCGAGTTCGCGGAGGGCATTGCGATACGTTTTGGCTCCTTCCTCATAAACCTCCATGGCATCCTCGAAGTCGGGATCGTATGGCGTGATGAGCAATCCTTCCTCGGTCTCGACCACATGCACGCGATCTCCGGCTTTTAACTTCTTCCGGTCGAGCATGTCGCTCGGAATGGTAAGCCCTGCCGAATTTCCTATCTGCCGAATTTTTGTTTCCTTAGTCATAGCATGCAACGCCTGCTTTATTGTGATTACGAATGTTATAACACCGTACTCTCATCCCACGTTCCTGCGAGTCATGCGATCGATCCTTTACAGTCTCGCTCTCTTTTTAGTACTCCCGGCCGTTGCCTTCGCCCAGCCTACGGCACTCACCAATGTCACCGTCGTCAACCCACCCGATGCACCCACCGTCGAGGGCGCTACGGTGCTTATTGAGGAGGACCGTATCGCGGACGTTGGGCCGGCGGAGGCCATTGACCTTCCGGAGGATGCCGAGGCGATCGACGCCAGCGGCCAGTACGTCATGCCGGGCCTTGTCGACGGACATATTCACTTCTTCCAAAGCGGCGGCCTCTACACGCGCCCCGACGTGATCGACCTGCGGGACGTGCGGCCCTACGAGGAGGAGCTCGCCCTCATTCGAGACCGGATCGACGACACGTTTGCCCGCTACCTCCGCAGCGGCGTCACCGGCGTCGTAGACGTCGGCGGCCCCAACTGGAACCTTGACGTGCGCGACCGCGCGGCGAATATCGCGCAGGCGCCGGATGTCGTCGTGGCCGGGCCGCTCATCTCTCCCGTTCAGCCTGACCCGCTTGCTACCGACGACCCGCCTATTCTTTCAATCAATGATCCGGAGGAGGCGCGCGCCGAAGTCCGGCGGCAGGTTGAGGCTGGATTCGATCTCATTAAGATCTGGTATATCGTACGAGCCGGCGAGACGCCGGCCGACTACCGGCCTGTGGCAGAGGCAGTGGTTGATGAAGCGCACGAAGCTGGCGTGCGTGTCGCCGTGCACGCGACGGAGCTGGAGACGGCTCGCACGTCCGTCGAGATTGGCGCCGACATCCTCGTGCACAGCGTGTCCGACCAGCCGGTCGACGACGACTTCGTCGAGCAGGTGGTCGAGAACGAGGTCATCTACACGCCCACGCTCATCGTCAGCGAGCGGTACCAGCGCGTCTTTGCGCAGCAGCTCGACCTGCTGCCTGCCGAGGAGGAATGGGCCCACCCGGAGGTGATGGAATCGCTCACGGATCTCCGGCGGCTGGGCGACGAGCACGTGCCTGCCCAAATCCAGGCGCGCATCGAGCGCGACGATCCGGTGCCCTCCGACACAACGGCCATGGAGAACCTCCGCCAGCTTTACGAGGCCGGCGCAACGGTCGCCGCGGGCACCGATGCCGGTAACATCGGCACGCTCCACGGCCCGTCCATCTTTCGAGAGATCGAGTTGATGAGCGAGTCAGGACTATCGCCCATGGAGATCCTGGAGACGGCGACTATTAACGGTGCCCAGCTGATGGGCACGCCCGATCGCCGTGGGACCGTCGAAGCGGGACAGGTAGCCGATCTCGTTATCTTGGACGACGATCCACGCGAAGGCGTGGACGCCTGGAGCAGTATCGACCGCGTTGTACGGGCGGGGCAGCTGTTCGATGCTGGTGAGCTTGTAGAGTAGCTGCCTACTGCGAAGCGAGATCGGTAGCAAACGCAAACGACCAACGAAAGTGGAAGTCCCGGGCGGAGCTGCCGGACTGGCGAACGGTCAGGCGAAGCTCGCGCACGTCGTTCAGGAGATCCCGATCATTGACCCTACGCTCAAAGAATAATGTGTTGCGGCGGTAGACGACCTGACGATCGGGATGATACGTCTCCGAAGGAACAGTCATCTCCATGCGCTTAGGCGTATACTCGTTGCCCTCCCCGTCGCGCAGAACGATCTCCTGGGTCGGTCGATCGAGGCGCGTTTCGACCGGATGGCTGGCATCGGCATAGGTGTACACGTCGATCTGCAGAACATTATCGTACTCGCTCTGCCGCTCCTCGAGACGTTCGCGCGCCTGATCTTTCGACAGCTCGCTCAGCCCAATCTCCCGCTGCAGCGACGCGATGGATAGGTCTCGGCTCCAGAGCGTTGCAAACCATCGGTGGTCGCGCCGGTCGTCGCGGCGGGCACTTATAGTCGACCCTGATCTGCGCACTGACCAATCGCGCCACAGAGACTCATACCCCTGAGCAAGTTCCAGGCGGTACGCATTCTCTTCCTCCACGATCTCCACATGTCGCAGCGAGTCAGGATGGTACTCAATCTCCCGATCCGCCGGGAGATAACTCTGCGCCACACTTCCGGGGCTCGCTTCGTACGTCCCTCGCGAACATCCTCCCAGAATCAAGGCGAGCCCTAGGAATCCCCCAACCGTCCAAACGAAGGTAGAGAAGGCCGACGTCCGAGATGCAAGGCGCTCCATCAAAGTGCCCGTGAAGTTATCAAGATGTTGACAGCCCTTACGCTGATTGCACGAAGATATTACCTATAAGTTTTGGTACATTTTTTATATCGGCCTTCGACTCAATCTGATCTTGACAACCTCCGACTCCCATGCAAGGAATCATCTTTTTAATCATGGCCATCATGGTGCTTGTCATCTACTGGATCTGGCGATCGGAATGATAGACCCGAAACAGCGGCAGGAAACTATCCACTTGCCTCTCCGCTTCCGCTTCGTGCGCAAAATTGCGACGCAGGGAAGACTGTTCATGCGACCCGCCGTTTCACCCTTTGTGAGATATTTTTTATAGTTAGTTTTGTAGACAGAACTCACGTCCCGTCGGCCATTTTTCCCATGGTACCCGACGTCCTGCCTGAGGACTCCCCGCAATCAGACTACAATTCACTCAGTGAAAGTCATGACCTATCGCCTTGCGCTCCTTCCGGCTCTCGCCTTCATCATGTTGGGGATGATACCTGCGCTCGCGAGCGCCGCATCTCCCGACGACCAGCATACGGTGACCTCACCCAGCCAGGTGAATCAAATCCACGTGACGATTCAGGACGGCGTGCCTATGTATCAGCTCACCCGTCTGGGGGAGCCGGTCGTTGAGCCGTCGCCCCTAGGGTTTGCCCTGGAAGAGGCGCCAGACCTAGACGGGCCCTTCGCCATCAGCGACGTCCATACGGAGGCGGTAGATACAACCTGGGAGCAGGTGTGGGGAGAAGAACAGTTCGTTCGCAATCACTACAACGAGCTGCGCATGGAGCTCGTCGAGACGGAGGCCCCCGAGCGCGAGCTCGTGCTGGTTTTTCGTGCCTACGATGACGGCATTGGCTTCCGCTACGAATTTCCCGAGCAGGACGGACTCGAGCAGTTTCGAATCGCCGACGAGCTAACGGAATTCCGCCTCATGGGCGACCACGAGGCCTGGTACATCGACGCGTATCAGTGGAACCGGCTGGAATACTACCATGAAAACACGCCTCTGAGCGAGGCGGACACGGTCCACACGCCGCTCACCATGCGCACCGACGATGATCTCTACATGAGCTTCCATCAAGCGGCCCTCGTCGACTTCTCGACGATGACGCTAGAAAATATGGGTGACCACACGCTGAAGTCTAATCTCGTGCCATGGGCCGAAGGCGATCGAGTACGCGTGGATGACACACGAGTGTCTCCCTGGCGCACCATCCAGCTGGGCGATACTCCGGGCGACCTGATCACCTCCCGCCTGATCTTGAACCTGAACGAACCCAACAAACTAGAGGATACCTCCTGGATCGAGCCGGCCAAGTACAACGGAATCTGGTGGGAGATGCATATCGACAAGTCGACCTGGGCGTCCGGCGAGGACCTCGGAGCCACCACCGAAAACGCCAAGCGCTATATCGATTTTGCCGCCGAGCACGGTCTGGATCATGTTCTCGTTGAAGGATGGAATGAGGGCTGGGATAGAGAGTGGTACGAAGGCGGTACCGTGTTCAGCTTTACGGAATCCGTGCCCCAATTCGACCTGGAAGAGGTGGCGTCCTATGCGCTCGATAATGACGTCCGCCTCATGGGTCATCATGAGACATCCGCCAGCGTGCTTCACTACGAGGATCAGATGGAGGACGCCTTTCAGCTGTACGACGATCTGGGCGTGCGGGCCGTCAAAACGGGGTACGTCGGCCACGGCACCGAAATTGTCCGATACGACGACGAGGGGAACGAGCGCTACGAGTGGCACCACGGGCAGTTCATGGTGAACCACCATCGCCGGGTGATCGAGCTGGCTGCCGAGCACGAGATTGTGCTCAACGTGCATGAGGGCGTCATGCCCACGGGTCTGCGGCGCACCTATCCGAACATGATGACGACAGAGGCCGCCATCGGACGTGAGTATGACGCGTGGGGCGAGGAAGGCGGCAATCCGCCCGAGCATACGGCCACCCTGCCCTTCACGCGCAGCCTGGCCGGGCCCTTCGACCATACGCCCGGGATGGTCGATCTGCACTTCGACGAGTATCAGCCGGACAATCGTATCAAGTCGACGCTCGCCAAAGAGCTGGCGCTGTATATCACGATCTACAGCCCCCTGCACATGGTAGCCGACCTGCCCGAAAATTATGAGGAACGTCCTGACGCCTTCCAGTTCATCAAGGACGTGCCCACCGACTGGTACGACACCAAGGTGCTGAACGCCAGCATCGGCAACTATGTCACCATCGCGCGGAAGGATCGCGACAGCGATGACTGGTACCTCGGAAGTCTCACCGATGAGTCCGGGCGCTGGCTCGAAGCGCCTCTTCACTTCCTGGATTCTGATACGACGTACGTCGCCGAAATCTACCGCGACGGCGAGGATGCCCACTGGGAGGACAACCCGTACGACTTCGTGACGGAGGAGCAGCTCGTGGACCACACAACTACGCTTGACCTCCGCCTCGCCCCGAGCGGTGGGCAGGTGATCCGGTTTCGCCCCGCCACTTCCGAAGACCTCGAGCAGATGGAGCATCCCAACCGCTGAGCAGACGTTTTCATGGCTCTAGAGAGCAGGGTGCGCTCTGGAGCCCGACTGCTCCAGGGCTGCGGAGATGTGGGCTGAGAAGATATGGAAGCTGGCGCCCTAGCCGACCAAGCATGCTTTTCGGCGGTCCAGTCTTCCCCTCTCCATCTCTATGCGATGCTCACACGAGACCTGCGACCATGTGGGTCCTCACCATATGGGCCCTCACTCGTGAGGCCGGTCGAAGCGAGGGAGCAGCTGTGCCCGCTGGCCGTCTCGTCCTATCGGAGATGCGAACGGGAAAGCCGGAACGTCCGGCAATGACGTGGCGGGAGTGGTAGAGGGACGTATCGGTGAAGGGGTCTCAAATACGAAAAGCCCAGCCGCTGGGCTGAGCTCTTTTTGAAATCACACTACTTTATAGTGTAACAAAATCGACCCTGGGGTCGTCAAGAGGTCTGCGTGTAGATACGATGAAATAGCAAGGTAGTATCTCGGAAGAAGCTTCTAGTGGACAAGCGTGCTTGCTAAAAATTCGTGGTAGTCATTCGGCGGTGGGACCACCGTAACGAGCTTATTAACATGAGAGGCTGCGCTTGCGCCCCGTACGTATTATCGTAATAAATGAGTCGCATGTACAGATCGTGATTGCACACACTCATGCAGATATCGAACACACTCTCCTACATGCTATGGGGCGTCTTCTGGGTTGTAATCGTGGGACTTGCCGTAACAACCATTGTTCTCGTACCTGACCAAGGTGCCAGCCTGACGGAAGACCCTGCGGAAGACGCTGGGGGGTCCTCCCAAACTGCCGAGCCAGTCCAACTGGACATCACGATCGACTACGCCGACGGCGAATTCACCGTGATCAATGACGAGGATCAAACCTGGGAGCGCGTCACGCTGAACGTGAATCCCAATCGCCCGTCGAGCGACGGATATCGGTACGCCACAGAGACGGTCGATGCAGGCGGAACCGTAAACATTCCGGCCGACACGCTTACCGGACCGGATGGCGACGCCTTCGATCCGGACAGTCAGGAGCCGGAGACTGTGATCCTCGAAGCCGAGAGGGGCGATGAGTGGGGCATCTGGATGGGGCGGTGGTAGCCGCCTCCCAGAGGTGCTACACGGCCCGGACATATCCGCGGAAGAGCATGTCGTCGCCCACTTCTTCCCAGCGCTGGTCGGCGAAGGTATGGGCATCAGCCATCTGATCGATGCCAAAGCTACGCAGACTTGGCATGCCGTCACCGATGAGTTTCGGCGCTACGAAGCAGTAGAAGCGATCGACGAGATCCTGCCGGAAGAGCGCCGTCGCCAGCCCCGGCCCTGCTTCTACGAGCAGGGACTGCATAGGCGCATCGCCTCGCCCTCCATCAGTGCCGAGCCGGTCAAGTAGGGCGCGCAGGTCAAGATGTTCTGTCTCCGTTTCCGGGACGCGAAGAACATGCCCTCCGGCATCGTGGAGCCTCTCCGCGTACGACGGCCGCTCGCGACCGGCCCCGACGACGGCCGTCGTGTGCGCGGCGAAGTCGTCCGTGAACAGATTGAGATCGGCCGGCAGAGCACCCCGGCGATCGAGCACAAGACGCGCAGGTTGGCGTCCCTCCACATGGCGCACCGTGAGACGCGGGTTGTCGGACCGCGCCGTTCCGCGCCCGACGAGCACGCCGTCGAGCTCTGATCGCCACTGGTGGACGAGCGTGCGCGAGGCTTCTCCTGAGATCCACTGGCTGTCGCCCGTCGATGTGGCAATGTGACCGTCGAGCGTCTGCGCGATCTTGAGCGTGACGAGCGGCCGGCCCGTCTGGAGACGATGCATGAACGCTTCGTTCAGGCGCTTGCACTCGGCTTCCAGCACGCCAACCTCCACAGCTACGCCTGACTCGCGGAGATGCTGAACGCCCCGTCCGGCTACCTCCGGAAACGGGTCAATCATGCCTATGACGAGGCGCGGAATTTCTTTCTCCACGATTAGATCTGTGCAGGGCGGCGTCTTGCCGTGATGGATACACGGCTCTAGATTCACGTACAGCGTCGCCGCGCGCAGCGCCTCGGCTCCGTGCTTCTGTTCGACGGCTCGAATAGCCCGCACCTCGGCGTGGGCATCCCCATACTGCTGGTGCGCGCCTTCCCCGAGTTTCGTACCGTCCGGCCCTACGAGCACGGCACCCACCATCGGATTGGGACTGACCGTCCCCGCTCCGCGCTTTGCCAGCGTCAGGCAGCGTCGCATCCAACGCTCGTGGCCGCCGCGCCCGTTCGGGGTCACACTTCCTCGACGTAGTCCGGGAGCGACGGCATCTCCAGTTGCCATGACTCAAAGTAAAACTTATGCTCGGAACGGGCTTTCTGGTACGGAATCACAAAGCGGCGTACGCCCTCGTATGGGTTCTGTTTGAAACCCTCGACGAGCGTTTCTCGGAGAGGTTCGCCGGAAAAAAGGCTCCAGTCGAACCCATTGTGCGCCGGCCGCGGGAAGAGGACAACGCGAACGTCCGGCAGAAGGTCGCGAAGCGCGCCAAGGGTCGTTCGCCGGTCCGATCCGATGAGAGCCGTGAGGCGCTCGTCGTCAACCGGCTCATCAGCCGTGACGAGAACGGCGGTCTTGGATGGATGGCGCAGAATGTCCCGCGCCCGATCGGAAGCTATCGTCGTAATCGTCTCATCCGCCGCGCCCTCCGCCCACCATGCTCCTCCGAGTGCCTGCGTGATTGGGTCCACAAACGCCTCGGCGTGCCGCAGGCTCGTAAGTCCCACGCGATCGTCAGCGATATTGGTACCTGCCAGGTAGCCCCGATAGTATTCCGGGGCGTCCAGAAAAGACTTCAGCGTCTCCGCGTCAGGTATCGCTTCAGCGTCGGCCGATCGGTCGGCGCGCCGCCGGGCATCTGGATCTCGGTCCTCGGGCGGCCCCTCCAGGGGGGTGGGCTCTTCGTGGAAATACTTGATGATATCCATGCAGGGGGCGAGAGCAAAGTATGTGAAACCGATAGGTCGCATCAACGCAGCGCGACTGACCGGCGTTTCTCTTCCGTCACAATGATTGAATCAAAAATTACACTCGGGCATTGGCCTCATACCGTTTGCCTTTTGCATACTCGTGGCTCGCTCCAATGCGCGAAGTTCTCATCTCAGTCTGGGTCTGGACTGCCACGCTCACGCTTGTCGTGGCCTGGTTCCCGAGTATCTGCCTGCTCTACGTGGTCGACCGCTCCGAGCAGCGTCGCTACACCGGCTGGTGGATGCGCACCCTGGCCACGACGATCTCGCGCGTCAACCCCATGTGGGACATCGAGGTGGAGGGTGACCTCCCCGACATGTCGTCGCCGCAGCCCTTCGTCATGGTATGCAACCACCTCTCGCTGGCCGACATCCCGGTGATCTGCCGGCTGCCCTGGGAGATGAAGTGGGTCGCTAAGAAGAGTCTGTTTCGCATTCCTATCGCTGGGTGGATGCTTCACATGGTCCACGACATCCCCGTGGACCGGGGCGACAAGAAGAGCCGCGCTTCGGTGCTCGAAAAGGCGGCCCAGATGTTCGAGGCCAACATTCCGGTCATGTTTTTTCCAGAGGGTACGCGCTCGCGCGACGGTCGCATCTACCGCTTTTCAAACGGCCCCTTTCGCCTGGCCGTCAAACACGGGGTGCCGGTCCTCCCGCTGGCCGTAGATGGGACCCGCGATGCGCTCCCCAAGCACAGCCTTACCTTTCAAGACATGGAAACGACCATGCGACTGAAGGTCTTCCCGCCCGTCGAGACCGAGCATCTTACGCTCCAGGACGTGGATGATCTGCGCAGCCGAGTACGCGGGCAGATTGCTGAGCAGATCGCCGAGTGGCGCGGTGTTCCTCTTGAGGAGCTCGATGCTGAGGGGACGCTCGTTGAATCCTCCGGCGCGCAGCAAACGCAGCCGTCGGCGGGATCGGACGCAGGAACCGGTCCAAGCGCCACTCATTAAGTATTATGGTCATTATGCGATTGCCCTGTAGCTCAATAGGCAGAGCGCTGCGCTCTGGACGCAGAGGCTCCAGGTTCGAATCCTGGCAGGGCAGCCGACACGCCCTTCGTCGTGACACACCGACGGAGGGCTTTTTAATTTCGATGCCTGTCGTCCTGTGATGCGCGAGGAAGCGTGCCCTCCTAAAGTCCTTCGAACGGAGGAGCCCGCAGACGGTAGCGTCTCGAAGGGGAAATGGCTGCTTTCCCCTTCGTTTGGGGCATGCCCTCCATAGCCGCCCCTTCTATTCAGTCTATCTCGACTGCGTTCCATCGGGTTGGCGCAGTTGCCACTCTTACTGCCCGCCATGCACCGCCTCTTGCGCTACATTGCTGATGTCCGCGCCGAGGAGACGAGGCTGACGCTTGTCATGTGCGGGTATTACTTCGTCCTCCTCCTCACCCACTACCTGCTGAAGCCGGCGCGGGACAGCATGTTCTTGGTCGAGCTGGGGGCCGAGCAACTCCCCCTCGTGTTCATCCTTGTGGCCGTCGTCGTAGTCCCCATTGTGCGCCTTCACGCGCGGGCTGCCCGACGGCTCTCTATGGAGAAGCTCACGGCCGGCGTCAGTGCTGCACTAGCCCTTTCGCTGGTCGGGCTCTGGGCGGTGCTCGAAACGCGCATCCCCTGGCTTTTCTACGTCGTGTACATCTGGGTCAGCGTCTACGGCGCGCTCATCGTCTCCCAGTTCTGGCTTCTCTCGAACCACGTGTTCACCGCCTCGCAGGGGCGCCGCCTCTTTGTCGTGCTCCACACGGCCGCCATGCTCGGCGCTTTCGTAGGCGGAGAAATCGCGAATGCGCTGGTCGAGCTGCTGGGGATGCGTACGCAGGATCTTCTGCTTGTCACGGCCGGCGTTTTAGTGGCGAGCCTTGGTTTCGTCCGCACTGCGCTTCGCGCTGACCGCTCGGAACCCGTCGATGCCTCTTCCAAAGAGAACCACTCGCAGGAGACGACTTTCCTTGGCACCCTCCAAACCATCCGAGGCTCGTGGCTTCTGCTGTTTATCGTGGCGATCATTGGACTGGAAATGCTCACGCACACATTCGTGGACTACCAGTTCAAGGCCATCACCGTTGCGGCCTTTCCCAACGAATCCGAGCTCACGGGCTTTTTGGCGACGTTCTATGGCCGGGTCAGCCTGATTGCACTGGCCTTTCAGGTGTTCATCCTCCCGCGTCTGCTGCGACGCTACGGCGTAGGAAGTGCGCTCTTCCTCATGCCTATCGGACTTCTAATCGGAAGCATATTTCTGCTTGCCATGCCCGGCCTCTGGGCGGCCGTCTTTCTGCGCGGCACGGATCAGGCCTTCGAGCACTCGGCCAACAAGGTAGGCCGCGAGCTGCTCTTCCTGCCGCTCTCCATGGAGGTCAAGCAGCGCGTTAAGGTGTTCATCGACGTCTTCGTCGACCGGGGCTTCCGTGGCGTAGCCGGCGCTCTGCTGCTCCTCTTCGTCGTAGTCTGGGGGCTGGGTATTCAGGCGCTGGCCGCCATCACGATCCTGTTCATCCTTGCCTGGATCGGAGTCGCGTTCCGAGCGCGCAAGCGCTACACCAAGGCTTTCGAAGAAGCTCTTCGAGAAGGACAGTTGGAAACGACGTCCACCTGGATGCACACGGCCGGCCTCGACCAGGCGCTCGACGTGCTCGAGACGTCGATTCAGAATGCGGACGACCGCACAATGCTGTATGCCCTGCAGGCGCTCGAAGAGCATGAGAGCAAACGCATCATCGAGGCCGTTCGCCCCCTTCTCCGGTACCCCTCGCGCGATGTGCGCCTCCAGGCTATCAAGACGCTCGACGCGCAGCCTGCGGCCTCAATGTTTCCCGAGATGAAGGAGCGACTGCTCGACGAGGACCCCGCCATCCAGCGAGCAGCTTTCCACTACCGATTCGAGCACGGCGAACCTGGCGGCGAAGTCATCCGCCAGCACCTCGAACAGCAGCGCGACGACGACCTTCTGCGCTCCTCGGAAACGAGGCTCGTGCACTTTGACACTGCCGAGCAGCCCATTGGAGTCGACGAGAGCACACTGATGGAGCTGCTCGCGCACCCGGATCCGTCGCTCCGAGCGGCCCTCGCGGACGCCCTTGCCGGCGCCGACCCCGCCGACGTGCAGCAGCTCCTCAGCAACCTGGCAGACGATGACGATCCCGCGGTTCGTCGCGCGGCCATCCAAAGTATGGGACGCATCGCGAACGACGACTTCACCTCCAAGCTGATCGAGAGCCTCGGAGATGACGACGTGCACATCGCAGCGTGGAACGCGCTTTCCAACTATGGCGAATCGATTGTTGACACCCTCATCGCTGCCTTTTCGTCGCCGGATACCAACGCTCACGTTCGCCGGCGCATTCCGCGTGTGCTCGGCACCATCCCCTGCCAGCGCTCCATCGATCTGCTCGTTTCGCGACTTGACTGCGACGATCCGACGCTTCGCTACAACGTCACGGCCGCGCTGCTTCGCCTGCGCTCGGAATCCGACAAGCTCCCCATCCCTGAAGAGCCCGTCGAAAAAACACTCAGCGCCGAGATTGAGGTCTATTACCGACTCGCCCAGGCCGAGTATCACATCGGCTCGAATGGAAAGCAGTTTGATGAGGACCAGCTTTTCCCCACCGATTCTGACACGCCTGATGCCCTCACTGTAGAGGCGACCGAGTTGACCGAGCTGTTGCAAAACCGGCGCGATCGCAGCGCGCAGCGCATTTTTCAGCTGCTCGGGCTCCGGTACTCCCAACGAACGGTACGCCACGCCTACGACGCCTTCTCCAGCGAGAAGGAAAACCTGCAGGCCCTCGCCGTGGAGTGGCTGGACAACGTCCTTGACCCGTCGCTTCGGGAGCGCCTGCGCCCCATCATCGATCCGCCGTCTCTCGAGGCGCAGGCCCGCGCCGGGCGGCGGCAGCTCGGAGTCGAGGTACAGAACCTGAAGGAGGCGCTCGCCCTGCTCATCGACAGCCCGGACACGAAGACCAGGGTCCACGCGCTTCTCATGCTCCCCTCCACGCCCGCCCCTGGTCTTATCGAGCGTGCCAAGCAGGCGAGCAACGATGCTGACGAGCGTGTGCGACAGGCGGCACGGCACGCTCTGAATGTCATCAACGAACAAGCGAAGCCTCCGGAGTCGAAGCGGAGGCGTTGAGCACGTAGCTCCGAGCGCGGCGCCCGCTACAGCGCCTCGGCCCGAGGTTCCATTCGACCCGTCCATTCAATATGTTGTTTATTTCACCATTTTCTATTCACGGCTTCCAATCCCTCTATGGTCAAAATCGAAACTACCTACCGCGGCGGGCTGCGCTGCGATACGACGCATACCCGATCGGGCAACTCGTTCACCACGGACGCTCCGGTTGATAATCGAGGGGAGGGTGCCTCGTTCTCGCCCACCGACCTCGTAGCCACTGGGCTCGGCACGTGCATCGCCACCGTCATGGGCATCAAGGCGCAGGATCTTGGGATCGACGATCAGTTGGAGGGCATGCGCGTCGATGTCGAGAAGCACATGGCGGCCAACCCGCGGCGCATCTCGCGCATCGAGACCACGGTTACCATTCCTGCTCAGCTCGATGCCCCCATGCGAAACAAGCTGGAGCGCACGGCCCGCGGATGCCCCGTCCACCACAGCTTGCATCCCGATGTGGACGTGCCGATCACGTTTCACTGGGGAGAAGAGCGGCCGGCTTGAGGCCAAATTCCTACGGTAGCGCACCTCCTGTTCATGAAGAGCCCGTTGCGACGGATCCTGCCCCCGCAGCGCTCGTGCACCACGGGCGTTCGATAGCCTCCTCTTCTGGCGACGACGGATCGCGCCTGTGCGCTTTCGGCTGACGAGTCCTCACGACCGCGACATCTTCAAGCTGGCCTGGCCGGCTCTGGCCGGGCTCGCAGCCGACCCACTCGTCTCGCTCATCGACACCGCCTTCGTGGGGCAACTCGGCCCCGTGCCGCTCGGAGCGCTCGGCGTGAACACCTCGATCTTCTCGATGGCGTTCGTCGTTTTCAACTTCCTTGCTTACGGCACAACGCCCCGCGTGGGACGCGCCGTGGGCGAAGAGAATCGAGCCGAAGCCGGGCGCGTCGTGCTCCGCGCGCTTATGATTGCCGCGGCCAGCGGAGTCGTCGCCCTCGTCGCCCTACAGGTCTTCGCCGTGCCCATCCTCCGGCTCATGGGCGCGGGAGACGAACTGCTCGGGCCGGCGCTCACGTATCTCCGCATTCGGGCGTTTGCCGGCCCGGCCGTGCTCATCGTGATGGTCGGTCATGGCGCCTTTCGCGGGTACCAGGACACCCGCACGCCGATGGTCGTCACCATCGGGCTGAACGCCGTCAACCTGGTGCTCGACCCGCTGCTCATCTTCGGCGCTGGACTCGGACTGGCCGGAGCGGCGTGGGCCACGCTCATCGCGCAGTGGGTCGGCGCCATCGCCTTTCTCATACTGCTTTTCTACACGCGCCGCGAAGAACTCGGCATCGAGTTCGTTGTGCCGCGGCTTCGCTCGCTGGTGCCCTTTCTGCGGATCGGCTGGGAGCTGATCATTCGCACATCAGCGCTCGTGGGCACGATGACGCTCGCCACGGCGATCGCTACGCGCGTCGGCGTCACGGCCGTGGCCGCCCACCAGGTGGCGGCCCAGTTGTGGCTCTTCATGGCTCTTGTGGTGGACGCTCTTGCCGTCGCCGCGCAGGCGCTCGTGGCCAAGTATATCGGCGCGGAGGAGCCCGAGACGGCCCGTGCCGTGGCCGACCGTCTACTGCAGTGGGGGCTGGTCGTAGGCCTTCTTCTCGCCATCGGGTTTACCCTCCTCTACCCGTGGCTACCCGGCTTCTTCACGGATGACGAGGCGACGATCGCCGCCGTGCTCAGCGTATTCCCCTTCGTGGCGCTCCTGCAGCCGATCAACGGACTTGTCTTCGTGTGGGACGGCATCTACATGGGCGCCGAGTGGTTCGGCTACCTGGCTAAAGCCATGCTCGCCTCGGCTGGAGCCGCCGCCGTTGTGCTTCTTCTCGTGCCTACGATGGGCTGGGGGCTGACAGGCGTCTGGTGGGGCATCACGGCCCTCATGGTGGGGCGTATCGCCACGCTTATCCTCCCGTACGTGCGCGGTCGCCTCTTCCGGCAGGCCGAGCCCTCGGAATCCGCGTGATGTAACCGGGCGTCACCCGAGCATGTGGGATTTCCGCGCTGCCAGCGACCGTGGTAGAGAGGACTACCTGCCTTTCGTTGCGGAAATTTTTCGCTCCGTGTTTGCAGGGCGGGCTTCTCTTTTTTGTATATTGGGGTCTGCACGTCATGCATCAACCGGCCGTACCCGGCGGTACCGTTCCGGTGAATAAACGACTCCATGAGCACAACCCTCTTCTCACTTATCTTCGCGTCTGTCGGTACCATTCCCGACCCGACGGTCGACATGCTGGTGGTCTTCGGCATCATTCTGGTGGCGCTCGTCTTTTTTGTGACCGAGATCGTCCCCATCGACATTACGGCCATCGGGGTTATGGTGACGGTGATCCTGCTGGAGCCGTGGACGCATATCTCGCCGCGAGACGGCATCATGGGATTCGCCAACCCGGCGACGATCACGGTACTGGCCATGTTTATCTTGAGCGAGGGCATCCGGCGGACGGGGCTCCTGCGTGTGATCGGCAATAAGATCATTGAGATATCGGGCGCCAACCCGATGAAGCGGATGGGGGCCGTGATCGGCCTCTCGGGGGGCACGGCCGGCTTTATCAACAACACGCCGGTTGTGGCCATGATGATACCGATGGCCGTAAATATTGCCAAGAAGACGCGCACCTCGCCGTCTACGCTCCTTATGCCCATCTCGTTTGCCGCCATGCTGGGGGGTATGCTGACCGTAATCGGCACGTCGACCAACATACTGGCAGCGGACCTTTCGGAGCGGCTCATCGACCGGTCCATCTCGATGTTCGAGTTCTTTCACCTCGGTCTACTCGTGCTCGTGGTGGGTTGCGCGTATCTGCTCTTCATTGGACGCCACTTCATCCCCGAGCGGATCAAGCCGCGCAAGGACCTCACCGAGGAGTTCGAACTGCGGCGCTATCTTACCGAAGTCGTCGTCAAGGCCGACTCGCCGCTGATTGGCGACACGGTGGGGCAAGCGCTCGAGGCGACCGATGCCGACATCGACGTCATCAAGATGACGCGCAACGGCGAGGCGTTTTCGACGCCGCTTATCAACAAGCAATTCCACGCGGGCGACGTGCTGCTCATGCGCACCAACCGCGATACGCTCGTCTCGCTCATGGACGAGCAGGGGCTGGAGCCGGTCTCGAAGACGCGGATTACGCAGGAAGATTTCGACGTCGAAGACACGGGCGAAACGCTCATCGAGCTCGTCCTTCTCTCGGAGAACCCACTCGTGGGCGAGACGCTCCGGTCAAGCACGTTCGCCCAGCGCTACAACGCCATCGTGCTGGCCGTGCGGCGTGGCGGCGAGTTTATCTATGACCACATCGATCGCGTTCCACTGCGGGCGGGCGACGCGCTGCTCGTGCAGGCCTCGCAGATGTCCATCAAACGGTTTGCCAATAACCGCAACTTCGTCGTCATTCAGGAGGAGACCGATACGGTGTTTCGACGATCGAAGACGCCAATCGCTTTGGCCATCCTGGCCGGCGTGGTGGGTCTAGCCGCCTTCGAGGTGCTACCGATCCTCGTGGCCGCGCTCGTCGGCGTGGTGGCCATGATTGGAACGGGATGCGTGCGCCCCAATGAAGTGTACGACTCGGTCGACTGGAGCGTGATCTTTCTGCTCGCGGGGGTGATTCCCCTGGGCGTGGCGCTGGAGCGCTCGGGCGGCGCTGAGTTTCTAGCGCAGGCGATGGTGGCTTACTCGGCGGCTCTGCCTGCCATCGTGACGCTCTTTATATTCTACATCTTCACGACCCTCATCACGCAGGTGATCAGCAATAACGCGAGCGTCATCCTGATGATACCGGTCGCGGTGCAGGCAGCCAATCTCGTGGGCGCTGAGCCGTTCTCGTTCATCCTCGCCGTCATGTTCGCCTCCAGCACGGCCATGCTCACGCCGGTCGGCTACCAGACAAATCTCATGGTGTACGGGCCCGGCGGCTACCGCTTCACCGACTTCTTCTGGGTCGGCGCGCCGTTGCAACTCATCGTGGCCATCGTTACCTGCGGCGGCATCGCCCTCTTCTGGGGCATCTGAACGGCGGGGAAGAGGTATGGGGGAAAGGGTATGGGGGAACGGGGAAGAGGGAAGAGTCGAGGGAATGGTGTGACGGAGCGACGGCTCGAAATCTATCGTCGTCTCCTCGTCTCTTCCATTCATCCAATCCCCCGTTCTCTCTTCCCTCTTTCCCCTTCCCTGGTCTCTTAAAATCGGTACGTGTACGTCAGCTTCGTGGTGGCCTGGCTTTCGAGGGAGTAGAACCGGGTCGCCGTGTCCTGCCAGTTGTGGGTGTAGACGACGAAGAGGTCGCTGCCCGGTTGGATGGTCCATCGGAAGCGACTAAAGAGCCCCACGAGGCCGCTGAGGTTGTCGTACTGCACCTGACTGGTGAGGGCGAGGTCGGGCGTGAGATCAATGTTGGCCTCGGTGCGGACGATATGCGTGTCGAAGTCGCCCTGCTCGAGGCGCACCTGCTGGTGGTCCCACGAGCCAGTGATGTTGACGCCGGGCAGCGGACGCGCCGTCAGGTCGAGGCTTATGCTCGTGCGGTGGCCGGTCCAGAAGTCGCGGTGCTCCAGGTCGATGCCTCCGGCGATGCGGCGGTACGAAGCCGTGCGAAAGGTGGCGCTTCCGATCCAGCTGTGGTACTCGCCCGGCTGAATTGCGATGTCCTCGACGATGTTGAAGCCGGAACCGACCGGTAGCCGCTCGTAGTCACGTCGAAGCGAAAGCGAGAGCCGATCGCCCGTCTCGAACCGGATGGCGGGCCGGATCGTCAGGTTTTCGTCGAGCGGGTCGAAGTCGAGGTCCATGAGGTTCTCGTAGCGCAGCATAACGTCAATTTCCCGGAGCCAGTCGCTGTCGGGAAAGAGCATGGAGTAGCCCGTAGTCGGCTGCAACCGCCGAAAACCGTTGCGCGACGTGAAGCCTACCGCCGGATCAAAGGCGCTCCCGAACTCGCGATACGAGGTGCGCGCATACCAGGGCCGGTTGGGATAGTTGATCCGGAGGCCGCGCGAGGTGCGGTCAAAAAAGTCCGTCTGCTCGTCCGTGTGGTGCCGGTTGTGCCCCACGAAAAAGGCCTGGAAGAGCAGCCGGTCGTCGCCTCGGAAGTTCGACGTGCCCAGCTCGATGTCCGTGCCGAACGTGTGCCGATTCTGCAGCGTCGGATCGTCGCCATGCGTGGCGCGCCGCGTGTAGATGGCTCCGATGGTGCTCTCCGACAGCACATTGGCTCGCACGCGCCCGACGGTGAAGTCCTCGGCAGGGACGTCAATGGGATCGCCGTCAACCGTCGTCACCTCGTCGGAACCGGTGCGCGCCTGGATGAAGCCTACGTCGTACCGGCCAACCTGGCCGGTCAGGCGCCCCGCCGCGTAGATCGGCACGTTCTGGGCATCCACAGCCTCTTCAGTGTCCACAAGCCCAATGTTGCGGCTAAAGTAGGGAGTGATTCCGCTTGCGGGGGCGAAGCTGAATATGTTCGATCCCTCGAGAAAGAACTGGCGTTTCTCCGGGAAGAAGAGCGGGAATCGGGTGAGGTTCACGCGCCGCTGGTCGACCTCCGTCTCGGCGAAATCCGTGTTCACGGAGACGGCGCTGCGCAGGGTGGGAGTGATGCTATAATTGAGATCAAATCCAGCATCGCCCTGCCCGTCGGTGGTAGCGCTCCCGCCAGGACCGTCCCACGCGCGATCGGCGGTGGCCGTGCCGTAGGGCACGACTTCCAGCCCGAGCCCCTGAGACATGCCGCTAAGTCCGGTGAGGCGCCCCGCATGCTGCGGCTGGAGCAACCCCCGATTGCGCTGAAAACTCGTCCACAGCACTTCTTCGTCGTTGCGACGGATGGTGCGCTGGAAATTGACGCCCCACGAGTCGCGCTCCGGATCGAAGTCCAGCGTTCGAAACGGGATGC